>Ga0172375_10000022_pt1 | contig 218299 bp, 222 predicted proteins | sample LakKiv1m_FD_114537 | JGI IMG/M metagenome (GOLD analysis project Ga0172375, IMG submission 114537) | Freshwater microbial communities from Kabuno Bay, South-Kivu, Congo - kab_092012_11.1m | ecosystem: Environmental > Aquatic > Freshwater > Lake | place: Democratic Republic of the Congo... | reverse complement strand
CGGTTGAGACGGGCTCGTTGTTGGGACTGTCCACAATTCAGAAACTGTGGCGGCTGCACCCGACGCCCAGGAAATCCCGGGGCGCGTCAACCCGGGGCGTGCCCGGGCGGTCGTGCCGAATTGTCTTGGAAGGACCGGCGTAGTCCGCGCCAGCTTATAGGAATAATAAGCATATTCCTGCTGAACCTGCAAGTCTTTTCCTGCTGGTCTACCATGCGCCCATGACAGACCTTCCCTCGGGGACCGCGGGCTACGGCGCGACCGCCGACGATCTGGCCGCGTCCTACGAGAGCCTGACCTTCGCCGAGGTCCATCGCGACACGCTGCACCTCCTGCCGGCGCCGCCGGCGCGCATCCTCGACGTCGGCGCCGGCACCGGCCGCGACGCCGCCGCACTCGCCGCGCTCGGCCATGCCGTGACGGCGGTCGAGCCGACGGCCGAGCTGCGCGCCCACGGGCAGCGCCTGCACGCCGGGGCGGCCATCGCCTGGATCGACGATGCCCTGCCCGACCTGCCGGCGCTGCAGGCAATGCAGGCACGCGGCTCGGGCACACGCAGCATGGGAGACGCGCGCTTCGACTTCGTGCTGCTGAGCGCGGTCTGGATGCATCTCGACGCGGCCGAGCGGTCGCGCGCGATGGCCCGGCTCGCGGGCCTGCTGGCGCCCGGCGGCACGGCGACGATCTCGCTGCGGCATGGGCCGGTGCCGACGGGCCGGCGCATGTTCGAGGTCACGGCCGCCGAGACGCGCGCGCTGGCCGCCCGGCACGGGCTGGCGACGGTGCACGACAGCGAGCGCCCGGCCCTGCTCGGCCAGCGCGGCGTGTGGTGGAGCGTGCTGGCGTTCCGGGCACCGGCCTGACGGTCAGGAACTGCCGCGCGTCAGGGCAAGAGTCTCGTCGGTGCTCATGCCCTTACCGGCATGGCCGCGCAGCCGGGTGAAGCGGTGCGCTTTCACGACCGGCGCCTTTTCCGCCTTGCGTCGCGCCAGCTTCGTCGGTCGACGCCGCCGCTCGGCCACGACGGTCAGCTTGACGCCCAGAGCGCGCAGCACGGCGCTCACCGTCTCGAAGCGGGGATGCGCTCCCGAGGCAAGCGCCTTGTAGAGACTCTCCCGACCGAGGCCCGCCTCTCTTGCGACACGGGTCATTCCCCTCACCTTCGCGACATCGCCCAGGGCGGCAAGAAACACCTCGGGATTCGGATCCTCCGCGGCGGCGGTCAGGTACTCGGCAATCACCGTGTCGCTGTCGAGATAGTTCGCGACATCGAAGGGCGCATCGGAGGTCTTCATCAAGTCACTCTTCTTGAAAGCTCGATCCACGAGGGCTTGTATCCTGGTGGATACAGATGCGCAAAGTGTCCGGTGATCCGGGGCGTCGATTGGATTGCACTGCCATGAGCGAGCGGGACGCTCGCGGTCCGAAAGATCATGAGTTCGGCGCGACAGACGTCATGCTTCGCACCAAGGATCGACGACGTCGATTCCGCAATCGGCGAAGTCGCGCACGTTGCGGGTCGCCAGGCGCGCTCCGCGTGAGTGCGCGATGGCCGCGATCTGCGCGTCGATCTGGCTGATCGGCTTGCCGCCCTGCTTCCGACCCGCGGCGATCTCGGGATAGGCAAGGGCCGCGTCGCTGTCGAACGGCAGGATGCGCCCCGCCAGATCGACATCGAACATCGCACGCGCGGCCGCCAGCAGATCGTCGCGGCGGCGGCCGTGAGCAAGCAGCGCCAGACCGTAGAAGATTTCCGCCTGCGTCAACGTCGTCGTGAACACGCCCGCCATCGGCTGCTCGGCGATCCACGCCATGACCCGCGGGGCGGGTTCGCGCCGCATCAGTTCGGAGATGACGTTGGTGTCGAGAACGATCATTCGCCGAAGTCCGCCGGCGACCGGATCGCCTCGCGCGGCACGACGGGCAGATCGACGCCGCCCAGCGGGCCGAAGCGCTCATGGATCGCCTGGGCGAGATTGCGGGGGCGCGGATCGTCGGTGGAGAGCGCCGAGCGCAGGATGTCGCGCGCCTCGTCCTCCATCGACCGGCCATGCATGGCCGCGCGCACGCGGAGGCGCTTCTTGATCGCCTCGTCGATGTTTCGAATCGTCATGACCGCCACGTCAGCCTCCACAAGTCAATGACTTATAGTCATTCAATGACTTCATAAACGCAAGACGCCTCCAGCCGACTAAAATTCCCGGAAACGCTGTAGGCTCCCGACCACCCGCCTCAGGATCCGGATTCCGCGCTCGATCTCGGGCTCGGGCGTGCCGGCATAGCCCAGGATCAGGCCGTGGCGCTTCGGCCGGCCGGCGTAGCAGACGGAGAGCGGTTGCACGACGAGGCCGGCCTCTGCCGCCGATTTCGTGACGGCGACGTCGTCGAACGTCCTCGTGAGACGGCCCACCGGCATGGCGATCAAGTGCATGCCGCCGGGATCGGGCTCGATGGTCAGGAGCCCGGTGAGGTCATGCTCCGCCGCCGCCAACAGCGCCGCGCGCCGCGTCGCGTAGAGCTGGCGCGTGCGGCGGAGATGGGCGGCGAGATGGCCCTCGGCGATGAAGCGCGCCAGCGCGCCCTGCGCCATCAGGGGCGCCCGCACCGAGAGACGGTCCATCAGCCGCTCCGTCACGGGGGCGAGCGAGGACGGCAGCACGAGAAAGCTGAGCCGCAGCGCGGGGAACATCAGCTTGGAGAAGCTGCTGAAATAGGCGACGCGGCCCGAGCGGTCGAGCGCGCGCAGCGGCGCCAGCGGCCTTCCGCTGTAGCGGTACTCGCCATCGAAATCGTCCTCGGCGATCCAGCCCTTGTTGCGGTCGGCCCAGCTCAGCAGCTCGAGCCTCCGCTGCAGGCCCATGACCGTGCCGAGCGGGAAGTGATGCGCCGGCGCGATGACGGCGAGGCGTGCCTCGGGGGCCTGCGCCCGGGCGACGTCCGGCGGGAAGCCGCCCTCGTCGATGCGCACCGGCACCGCCTTCACGTCCGCAGCAGCGAGCGCCTCGCGCACGCCATGGAATCCCGGCTCCTCGATCCAGGCGGAATCGCCGGCATCGAGCGCGACCTCGGCAAACAGCGCGAGGCCGTGGCGGATGCCGGTGGTGATGACGATCTCGCGCGCGGTGCAGGCGAAGCCGCGCGCCGTGCCGAGATAGGCGGCGACCGCCTCGCGCAACCCCTCATGGCCGAACGGATGGGCGCCGATCGCCTCCCGGGAGGGGCGCCGCCATTCGCGCTCCAGCAGCTTGGCCCACAGCGCGAAGGGAAAGGCCTCGCGGTCGGGCTGACTGGTCGGGAAGGCGAGCGGCAGAGTCTCGGCCGCCGGCGGCGGGCTGGCGGAAAGCAGCGCCCTCGCCCGCCGCGCGACGGCCGGCCGTGAGACCTGCCGCCCCTCCGACGGCACGGCCGCGCGCGATGTCGACGCGCGGGGGACGTTGAGCATCTCGTCCGGCAGGTCGGCCGCCACCGACATCGCCGAACCGGGCTGGCCCACGACGTAGCCCTCGGCGACGAGCTGATCGAGCGCCAGCACCACCGTGCCGCGCGCGCAGTCGAGATCCTGCGCCAGCAGCCGCGACGAGGGCAGGCGCGTGCCGGGCCTGAGGCGGCCCTCGAGGATGGCGCGCCGCACCTGCTCGCCGATCTGGCGATGCAGCGGCAGCGCCGCCGCGGGATCGAGGGCGATGCCGAGCGGCGGCGCCCGGCGCGCGCGGTTGGCGCGGGGTTTCGAAACTGGTCCAGTCATTTTGCCCCGAACTGGCTCTTTCGCCTGATCCGTATCCCGCCGATGGTCCGCCCGCAAGCAACCCCTTTCCGGTACGCCGACAGGCCAGCCGCAGGAATACCCCATGAGCCCGCCCGATTCCGTGACCAGCCCCGACAGCTCCTACCCCGTCACCCCAGTCAACAAGGTGAAGCGCGTCCACGAGCGCGGCCGCTACGACAAGGAGACGATCCACGCCATCCTCGACGCGGCGCTGGTCTGCCACATCGCCTACGTGATCGACGGAAGGCCCTATTGCACGCCGACCGCGTTCTGGCGCGAGGGCGAGCATCTCTACTGGCACGGCTCCTCGGCCAGCCGGATGATCCGCACGCAGAAGGAGGGCGTCGACGTCTGCCTCACCGTCACGCATCTCGATTCGCTGGTGATGGCGCGCTCGGGCTTCCACCACTCGGTGAACTATCGCGCGGTGATGGCGTTCGGGAAGGCGCACATCATCGACGACGTCGACACCAAGCTGAAGCTCATGGACAACTTCATCGACCGCATCTATCCCGACCGCTCCAAGCTGATCCGCCAGCCCAACAAGCAGGAGCTGAAGGCGACGACCATGATCGGCATGGAGATCGAGACCGCCTCGGGCAAGATCCGCGACAAGCATGTCGCCGACGACGAGGAGGATTACGAGGGCGTGAGGGCGTGGTCGTCGCTCTATCCGATCGTGCAAACGATCGGCGCGCCGTCCGACTGCCCGCGCCAGCTCCCGGGCCTGACGCGGCCCGAGGGCATGTCCGACTTCGAGCCGGGCACGCGGCTCGACGAGCTGATGACCAGGACCTACCGGCGGACATTCGGAAGCTGAGCGTCTTGCCGTGCTGGCCGGTTGCGGTATGATTTATTCATACCGGAGAAGACCATGGCGAAAGTTTCAAAGCGCACGTTCAGCCTTCCCGCCGAGCAGGCCGACTACATCGACGCCAAGGTCGATTCCGGTGCCTATGCCTCGAGTTCGGAGGTGATCAGGGCGGGCCTGCGCGCCCTGCAGGAACGCGACGCCGCCGTCGAGCGCTGGCTGCGCGACGAGGTGGCGCCAGTGTACGACGCCATGAAGATGAATCCCGATCGCAAGATCGCGGCAAAGACGGTGTTCGCCGAGGCCCGCGCCCGGTACGCCTCGCGGCGCAAGGCGCACCGTTGAAGCGGCGGGCCGTTGCGTTCTCTCCCGAGGCGCAGCGCGACCTGATCGACCTGGGCGACTGGATCGCCGAGCGCGCTGGCCCCGACGTGGCATTGAGCTACATCGAACGCCTCGAAGCCTATTGCCTATCTTTCGAGTTTGCCGGAGAGCGCGGTCAACGCCGCGATGACATTCGGCCCGGGCTGCGCATCGTCGGCTTCGAGCGGCGCGTGGCAATTGCCTTTGTCGTCACCGAAATTGAGGTCACGATCCTGCGCCTCTACTACGGCGGCCGGAACTGGGCAGGCTAGTCGCCGCGCGACGGCCGGTGGTCGCATCGGCCTCGCGCGCGACCCAGGCCACGAAGGCGCGCACGCGCGCGTCGCCGATCAGGGCGGCGGGCCAGCGCACAATATGCGCCTTGCTCGAAGGCATGTCCCAGGCGGCCGGCAGCACGCGCACCAGCCGCCCCTCCTTCAGCGCGTCGTCCACCAGCAGCGAGCGCGCCATCACCACGCCCGCGCCCTGCAGCGCCGCGGCGAGCGCGGTATGGATGGTGCCGAAGCGCAAGCCCGACGGCGGACGGCCGGGAATGCCCAGCCGTTCGAACCACACCGGCCACGACCATTCCGCGCCCTGTCCGCGGCCGGGCTGGCCCTTGTGCAACAGCGGCAGCGTCGCGAGCGCCGTGGGATCGCGCATCGACCGCCCGGCCGGCAGCAGCTTCGGCACGCAAACCGGGAACACCTGCTCCTTGAAAAGCAGCCGCTGGGTCGAGCTGTCGCGCGCCGTCGCGACGGGCTGCCAGGTGATCTGCACGTCGACGTCCGGGGCGCGCGGCTGCAGCTCGCTTTCGACGATCGTGAGTTCGACTTCCATGCCGGGATGAGCGGCGGAGAAGTCCGGCAGACGGCGCACCAGCCAGTAGTCGGCCAGCGCCGCGCCGACGCCGACGCGCAGGCCCGACGGCAGGGCGACAGCGCGGCATCGCGCGCGCAGATCGGCGAGGCCGTCGAGCAGGTCGGAAAGACCCGCTGCCAGCGCGGTGCCCGCCGGCGTCGCACTGAGGCCTGTCGATGAGCGGCGGAGCAGCGGCGCGCCGACGAAAGCCTCGAGGCGGCGCAGGCGGTGGCTGACCGCGCTCTGGGTCATGCCGAGCTCGGCGGCGGCCAACGTCATGCTGCGGTGGCGCAGTGCGGTGTCGAACGCGACCAGGGCGTCGAAGGGCGGCAGGGAGCGGACCGGTAAGCGCATTTTCGACAATATGAACTATATTCATGTCGAAGTGAATGCTTGGCGCTCGGCCGCGCGCGCGCGAGGCGGCATCACTCGGTGCGATGAAAAGCTTCCGCCGCACCCCCGCCCTCGCCCTCTCCTTCGCGAGCTTCCTCACCCAGCTCGACGTCACCGCCGTCGTGGTCGCGATGCCCGTGATCGGCACCGACCTCGGCTTCGGCATCGCGGGCCTCGCCTGGGTGATGGACGCCTACAGCCTCGCCTTCACCGCGACCCTGCTGGCCTGCGGCGCATTGGCCGACCGCTACGGACGGCGGCGCATCCTGTTGATCGGCAATGCGCTGTTTGCCGTGGCGTCGCTCGGCTGCGGGCTGGCTTGGGACGGGCCCTCGCTCTGGCCGGCGCGCGCGGCGCAGGGCTTCGCCTCGGCCTTCGTCGTGACCGGCTCGATCGCCCTGATCGCCAGCGCCTATCCCGATGCGAAGGATCGCGCCCGCGCCTTCGGCCTCGCGGGCATCGTCTCGGGCGTGGCGATGGCCGTGGGCCCCACACTCGGCGGCGCCGTCGCGGCCTGGCTCGGCTGGCGCTGGATCTTCCTCGCCAACCTTCCCTTCTGCCTGCTGGCCGCGTGGATCGTGCCGCGCCTGGTCGCCGAGGAGCGCGCCGCCGAAGCGCGGCCACTGGATCCGCTCGGCGTCACACTCCTGACGCTCGCGCTCGGCATCGCCATCGAAACGCTGCTGGCCGCGCGCACGACGATGCACGCCGTCCTCGGCGCCGCCGTGTGCCTCGGCTTCGCCGGGCTGTTCGCGGTGCAGCAGCGCCGCCGGCCGCAGCCCGTCCTCGATCCCGCATTGGTCGCGCGGTCCGCGATGATCGCCGTCTCGGTCCTGCTGATCACGGTGTCGGTCGCCTACTGGGCCGTGCTGGTCTACCTGCCGCTGTTCCTCGCGACGGCGTTCGGCCTGTCGACCGAGGAGTCCGGCGTCGCGGTCCTCGCGGCGACCTTGCCTATGGTGTTCCTGCCACCGATCGCCGGCCGGCTCGCAACGGAGTGGGGTTGGCGCGCCCTCTTCACGGCCGGCCTCGCGCTGATCGCCATGGGCGACGTGATGCTCGCGATCGGTTCGATCTCGTTCATCGCGACCATCATCGGCATGATCGTGATCGCCACAGGCGCGGCGCTGGTGCAATCGCAGCTTTCGGGCGCCGTGGTCACGCTCGCCCCACCGGCGCAGGCCGGCATGGCCTCAGCACTGACCATCGTCATGCGCCAGGGCGGCTTCGCGGTCGGGATTGCGCTGTTGGGCGCCGTGCTGGGTGCGGAGCGCGAGGCGATTGCCTATACGCACCTCTTCTTCGCGGCGGCGGCGGCCGCTGCGTGCGGCGCCATCGCCGCGTTGACGCTGCAGTTGCGGCCCGCGCCGCAGCCGGTCAGCCGAACGCCTCTTCCCAGGTGCCGCGCGTCGAGGCCTTGGAGTATTCGGTCGAGCGGTTCTCGAAGAAGTTGGTGTGCTCGATGGCGTTGAGCATCTGGTCCATCCAGGGCAGCGGGTTCTTGACGTCCTGGCGATAGATCGGCTGCAGGCTGAGCTGGGTGAGGCGGCGGTCGGCGATGTAGCGGATGTAGCGCTTCACGTCGGTCGCGGTCATGCCCTCGATGCCGCCCATCTCGAAGGCGAGGTCGATGAAGGCGTCCTCGTGGTCGACGATGGTCGAGCAGGCGACGTAGAGCTCGCGCTGCAGCCCCTCGTTCCACACTTCCGGGTTCTCCTGCACGAAGGTGCGGAACAGGCGCACGATCGAGTTGCAGTGCAGGGTCTCGTCGCGCACCGACCACGACACGATCTGGCCCATGCCCTTCATCTTGTTGAAGCGCGGGAAGTTCATCAGCATGGCGAAGGTGGCGAAGAGCTGCAGGCCCTCGGTGAAGGCGCCGAACACGGCCAGCGTCTTGGCGATGTCGGCCTTCGAGTCGACGTTGAAGCCCTGCATGTAGTCGTACTTGTCCTTCATCTCCTTGACGGTGAGGAAGGCGGAGTACTCGGTCTCGGGCATGCCGATCGTGTCGAGCAGATGGCTGTAGGCCGCGACGTGCACCGTCTCCATCGCGGAGAAGGCGGCCAGCATCATCTGCACTTCGGTCGGCTTGAAGACACGGCTGTAGTGCCGCATGTAGCAGTTGTTCACCTCGACGTCGGCCTGGGTGAAGAAGCGGAAGATCTGCGTCAGCAGATGGCGCTCGCTGTCGGTGAGCTTGTTGCGCCAGTCCTTGACGTCGTCGGCCAGCGGCACCTCCTCGGGCAACCAGTGGATGCGCTGCTGGGTCAGCCAGGCATCGTAGGCCCAGGGATAGTGGAACGGCTTGTAGATCGGCTTGGCGTCGAGGAGGGACATGGCGGCGTTCCAGTCAGTCGGCAGTCGGAGACGAAAAGTCCCCCGTCACGGCCGCAGGGAGCGCGGCCGCGACGGGGGACGATGCGAGTTTACTGGCAGCTAAGGCACTCTTCGTAGTCGTTGTTCTGGGCCGGCGTATTAAGAGGCAGAGGGACGGCCGGCAGGGGAGAAGGGGCGTCGTTCATTGGGCTCGAAAGGGCAAGGTCGCCGAGCGGCGCGCTGAGCGCCTCGCCCGCCACGGTCTCGGCGCGCTGGATGGAGAGCGAGCGGCAGTAGTAGAGGCTCTTCACGCCGCGCTTCCAGGCCATCATGTGGATCTGGTGCAGGTCGCGCTTGTGGACGTCGGCCGGCAGGAAGATGTTCAGCGACTGGCTCTGGCAGATGTAGGGCGTGCGGTCGGCGGCGTGCTCGACCAGCCAGCGCTGGTCGATCTCGAAGGCGGTCTTGAACACCGCCTTCTCGTGGTCGTCGAGGCAGTCGAGATCCTTCACCGAGCCCTGGCTGGTGGTGATCGTCGTCCAGGTGTCCTCGTCGTTGCGGCCCTTCTGCTCCAGCACCTTCTCGAGGTACGGGTTGCGCACCACGAAGGAGCCCGAGAGGGTCTTGTGGTTGTAGACATTGGCCGCCGACGGCTCGATGCCAGGCGAGGCGCCGCCGCAGATGATCGAGATCGAGGCGGTGGGCGCGATGGCGAGCTTGTTGGAGAAGCGCTCCTGGAAGCCGAAATCGGCCGCATCCGGGCAGGCGCCGCGCTCGGCGGCGAGCGCCTTCGAGGCCTCGTCGCACTGGCCGCGGATGTGCTTGAACATCTTCTTGTTCCACACCTTGGCCATCACCGATTCGAGCGGGATGTTGTTCTGCTGCAGGAAGGAATGGAAGCCCATGACGCCGAGGCCCACCGAGCGCTCGCGCATGGCGGCGTAGGTCGCGCGTGCGAAGTCGGTGCCGGCGTTGTCGATGAAGCCCTGCAGCACGTTGTCGAGGAAGCGCATCACGTCCTCGATGAACTGCGGGTGCTCGTGCCACTCGAGGTAGGTCTCGAGGTTGAGCGAGGACAGGCAGCACACGGCGGTGCGCTGCTTGCCGTGATGGTCGACGCCGGTCGGCAGCGTGATCTCGCTGCACAGGTTCGAGGTCTTGACCTCGAGGCCCGCCATCTTGTGATGCTCGGGCCGCGCGTTGTTCACGTGATCGACGAACACCAGGTAGGGCTCGCCGGTCTCCACGCGCGCCGTCAGGATGCGGATCCAGAGGTGGCGCGCCGAGATAGTGCGCTGCACGGCGCCGTCCTTGGGGCTCACCAGCGCCCACTCCTCGTCGTTCTCGACCGCGCGCATGAAGGCGTCGGAGATCAGCAGGCCGTGGTGCAGGTTCAGCGCCTTGCGGTTGGGATCGCCGCCGGTCGGGCGGCGGATCTCGATGAACTCCTCGATCTCGGGGTGGTTCACCGGCAGGTAGACCGCGGCCGAGCCGCGGCGCAGCGAGCCCTGCGAGATGGCGAGCGTGAGCGAGTCCATGACGCGGATGAAGGGCACGACGCCGGACGTCTTGCCGTTCATGCCGACCCTCTCGCCGATCGACCGCAGGTTGCCCCAGTAGGAGCCGATGCCGCCGCCGCGCGCGGCCAGCCACACGTTCTCGTTCCACAGCCCGACGATCCCTTCGAGGCTGTCGTTCGCCTCGTTGAGGAAGCAGGAGATCGGCAGGCCGCGGCTGGTCCCCCCGTTGGAGAGAACGGGCGTGGCCGGCATGAACCACAGATTGCTGATGTAGTCGTAGAGACGCTGCGCATGGGCGTCGTCGTCGGCATAGGCCGAGGCGACGCGCGCGAACATCTCCTGGTAGCTTTCCCCCGGCATCAGGTAGCGGTCGGACAGGGTGGCCCTGCCGAAGGCCGTCAGGCGGGAATCCCGAGAGGAGTCGGTAACAACCCGTGCACCGCTGCGAACTTGAACGACATCAAACACTTGCGGTCCCCTTTTTCTTTTTGTCCACACCTGTGGATAGAACAGGTTGTGGAAGAAGCCTACATCTTGGGAGTGGGTGGCTGAGCCCCACTATCCATTGATGATACGTCACCCACCGAACCTGTCATTGCGAAATTTATTCGCCAACTGTGAATCTCAAGAATCATGACTTAGAACGCTGAAATCACTGTAGAAAACTCCCCCTGAAATTCTGTTTCTTTGACCGTTTACGAACCTTCGCAGATGCAGCATGCGAAGAGAACAAAACGCGCTTTCCCGCGGAATCCGTGGCCCCGAAACAGAAACCGCAGCGATTCGGCAGAGCGTCGCGAAGCCACCTCGGGAAACGCGAGATGCGATGGGCATTCTTGGCTTCGCCAAGAGTTCGTCGTCAGATTGTCATGGTCCGGCGTAACATCCGCCGCAAATCCGGGAGGACGCGGGAGAGATGGCCACCGCCCAGGCGCTGCGTGTTTACGGGCTCGATGCCATCTCGGCCGCCGCCCTCCAGGCGGGCGGCGAGGAAGCCGCCTCCTTCGCCCGCCGGCTGTTCGGCCGGGTGGCCGACGCCGACCTCGTCGCCGCCGCCGCCGACCAGCGCGCCGGCGCAGCCCTTGCCCTGCTGGCCTTCGCCCGCCGCCGCCTGCCCGCCGTCGCCAAGGTGCGGGTGTTCAATCCGGCGCCGGCCGACCACGGTTTCGCGAGCCGCCACACGGTCGTGCAGATCGTCAACGACGACATGCCGTTCCTGGTCGATTCGATCGTCAACGAACTCAACCGGCGCGAGATCGCCGTGCACCTGCTGGCCCATCCGGTCATGGCGGTGCACCGCGATCTCGACGGCGACCTGACGGGCTTCGCCGCCGAGGCGAGCTCCGTATCGGGTGCCGTGTCGGGCGCCATATCGGGCGAGAGGGGCGCGCGGCCGGAATCGATGATGCACATCGAGATCGACCGCCAGGCCGATCCGCTGGCGCTCGACGAGCTGGCCGCGGCGCTGACGCGCGTGCTGGCCGAGGTGCGGCTGGCCGTCGAGGACTGGCGGCCGCTGCGCCGCGCCTGCCTCGACGCCGTCGCCGACCTGGCGCCCGGTCGCTCGCCCAACTTCGCCGAGTACGAGGACTTCCTGCGCTGGCTCGAGGCCAACCACTTCACCTTCCTCGGCCACCGCCGCTACCGCTACGTCGACGATCCGGGCCAGCCGGGCGGCCTCCGCTACGAGCTGGTGCCGGGCTCGGCGCTCGGCGTCCTGCGCCGCGACGAGGTGCGGCTGTTCGATGCCGGGCTGGGCGGCGGCGAGGCGATGGCCCGCTTCGCCCGCGGGCCGCACAACATCCTGATCGTCAAGACCGACCGGCCGTCGCTGGTCCATCGCAGCGGCGCGATGGACTGCGTGATCGTGAAGACCTGCGACGGCGACGGGCGGATCACCGGCGAGCGCCGGCTGGTCGGCCTGTTCACTTCGGCCGCCTACCACGCCATCGTGAGCGACGTGCCGCTGCTGCGCGGCCGGGTCGACGGGCTGATGCGCCGCTCCGGCGTCGACCCCAACGGCCACGATGGCAAGGCGCTGCTGGCCATCCTCGATTCCTATCCGCGCGACGAGCTGTTCCAGATCGACGAGGATACGCTCTACGACCATGCGCTGGGCATCCTGCAGCTGCAGGAGCGACGGCGGGTGGCGCTGTTCGCGCGCCGCGACGCGGTCGGCCGCTTCGCGACCTGCCTGGTCTTCTCGCCGCGCGAGCGCTTCGATGCGGCGCTCTCGGAGCGCTTCGCCGCCGTCCTCGAGCAGGCGTGGAACGGCAAGGTGACCTCGGTCGCCACGACGGTGGGCAGCGACTCCGCGCTCGCCCAGTCGCTCTACACGCTGAAGCTGCGCGCGACCGGCCAACCCGGGCCGAACCAGCCGGGGCCCGACCTCGTCCGGCTCGAGCAGGCGCTCGCCGAGGCCGCCACCACCTGGAACGACAGGCTGCGCCAGGCACTGCAGGCCAGGCTCGGCGATGCCGAGGGCCGCACCGCCGCGCGGCGCTGGCGCGACTGGTTCCCCCCGACCTACCGCGAGAGCTTCGATGCGGCCCAGGCGACGGCCGACATCGCGCCGCTCGAGAGCACCCTCGCCGCGCGCATCCCCTCGGTGCGGCTCGACCGCGAGTCCGGCCTGCCGCCGCATCGCTTCACGATCCGGCTGTTCCATCCCGACGAGCCGGTGGCGCTCTCCGACATCCTGCCGCCGGCCGAGAATCTCGGGCTGCGCGTGTTGAGCGAGGTGCCGTTCCTGCTGCGCGCCCCGGGGCCGGCCGGTGCGGCGCCGGTCGCGCTGCAGGTCATGAGCGTGGAGACCGCGGACAAATCGGCGGTCGACCTCGAGGCCGCGGGGCCGCGCTTCGTCGAGACGCTCGAGCGGCTGCGCGACGGCGCGCTGGAGAATGACGGGCTCAACCGGCTGGTGCTGGGGGCGGGCCTTGCCTGGCGCGAGGTGGCGATCGTGCGCGCCTATGCCAAGTACCTGCGCCAGGCCGGCGTGCCGTTCAGCCACGAGTACATGGAGCGGGCGCTTTCGGCCTACCCGCAGGTGGCGCGCGGGCTGGTCGATCTCTTCGTCGCCCGCCTCGATCCGGCGCTCGGCGCGGCGACGTCGGAGGCCCGTGCCGAGCGGATCGCGGCGGTCGAGGCGGCGATGGCGTCGGCGCTCGAGGCCGTCGCGACCCTCGACGAGGACCGCATCCTGCGGCGCTTCCACAATGCTGTGGCCCGTACGCTGCGCACCAACTACTGGCTCGGCAAGGACTGGATCTCCTTCAAGATCGACAGCCGCGCGCTTGCCGACCTGCCGGCGCCGCGGCCGCTGGTCGAGATCTTCGTCTACAGCCCGCGCATGGAGGGCATCCATCTGCGCGGCGGCCGGGTGGCGCGCGGCGGCATCCGCTGGTCCGACCGGCGCGAGGATTTCCGCACCGAGATCCTGGGCCTCATGAAGACGCAGATGGTGAAGAACGCCGTCATCGTGCCGGTGGGCTCCAAGGGCGGCTTCTACGTCAAGCAATCGCCTGTTGGCGGCACGCGCGAACAGATTCAGGCCGAGGGCATCGCCTGCTACCGCACCCTGATCCGCGGCCTGCTCGACCTCACCGACAACTATGTCGGCGGCGCCGTCGTGCCGCCGGCGAACGTGGTGCGGCACGACGGCGACGATCCCTATCTCGTGGTCGCGGCCGACAAGGGTACCGCCACCTTCTCCGACATCGCCAATGCGCTGGCGCGCGACTACGGCTTCTGGCTCGACGATGCCTTCGCCTCGGGCGGCTCGGCGGGCTACGACCACAAGAAGATGGGCATCACCGCGCGCGGCGCGTGGGAATCGGTGAAGCGCCATTTCCGCGAGCTGGGCCAGGACATCCAGACGACGCCGTTCACCGTCGCCGGCGTCGGAGACATGTCGGGCGACGTGTTCGGCAACGGCATGCTGCTGTCGGGGCAGACGAAGCTGCTGGCGGCGTTCGACCACCGCCACATCTTCGTCGACCCCTCGCCCGACCCGGCCGCGAGCCTCGCCGAACGGCGGCGGTTGTTCAGCCTGCCGCGGTCGTCGTGGATGGACTACGACAGGAGCCTGCTGTCGGCCGGCGGCGCCGTCTTCGACCGTGCGGCGAAGTCGATCACGCTCTCGTCCGAGGCGCGCCGGGCGCTGGGCGTCGAGGCCGCGACCATGGCGCCGGCCGACCTGATGCGCGCCATCCTGGCGGCGCCGGTCGACCTGCTCTATTTCGGCGGCATCGGCACCTACGTGAAGGCCTCGACGGAAAGCCACGCCGAGGCAGGCGACCGCACCAACGACGCCGTGCGGATCGATGCGGCCGAAATCCGCGCCCGCGCGATCGGCGAGGGCGCCAATCTGGGGCTGACCCAGCGCGGCCGCGTCGAGGCGGCGTTGCGCGGCATCAGGATCAACACCGACGCGCTCGACAATTCGGCGGGCGTCGACACGTCCGACCACGAGGTCAACATCAAGATCGCCACCGGTGCGGCGATCGCCGCTGGCGCGCTGGCGGCGGACGCGCGCGATGCGCTGCTGTTCTCGATGACCGACGAGGTGGCGGCGCTGGTGCTGCGCCACAACTATCAGCAGAGCCAGGCGATCAGTGCCGCCCAGCACCAGGCGGCCGAGGAGCACGACCGGCTCGAGCGCTTCATGCGGGCGCTGGAGCACAAGGGCCGGCTCGACCGCAGCGTCGAGTTCCTGCCCGACTCGGCGGCGATGCGCGCCCGCGGCGCCAACCGCCAGCCGCTGACGCGGCCCGAGCTCTCGGTGCTGCTGGCCTACGCCAAGATCGACCTCAGCGAGGAGATCCTGGCCTCCGATCTGCCGGACGATCCCAGGCTCGAGGAGGAGTTGCTGCGCTACTTCCCGGCCGCTCTGCAGGCCGGGCATGGTGCCGCGATCCGCGCCCACCGGCTGCGCCGCGAGATCACCGCGCTGCAGGTCGTGAGCTCGCTGGTCAACCGCTGCGGGCCGACCTTCGTGCACGGTATCACCCAGCGCACCGGCGCGCCCGTGGCGGCCGTCGCACAGGCCTTCACCGTGGCGCGCGACGCCTGGAAGCTGCGCGCGCTGTGGGCCGACGTCGAGGCGCTCGACGCGGCACTCAAGGCCGAGGCGCAGGTGCGCATGCTCGTGGCCTCGCAGCGTTTCCTGGGACGCAGCGTGCAGTGGATCCTGCGCCGCCTGCCGCAGCCGCTCGACACGACGGCGGCGACCGCGCGGCTCGGCGCCGCGGTGGAGGCACTGGGCGATCTGCCGGCGGATCTCGTGGGCGAGGCCGAAGACGCCGCCCTGTCGGAACGCGCGGCGGCACTCGAGGCGGTCGGCGCCCCGGCCGGGATCGCCCGGCGCGCCGCGGCGCTCGAGACGCTGGCGGCGGCCGGCGATCTGGCACTTGCCGCCGATGCGAACGGCTGCAGCATCGAAAATACTGCGCGCCTCCATTTCCGGCTGGGAGAGCGGCTGTCGATCGCGCTGCTGGCGCGCGCCGCGCAGAAGCTGCCGCGCGAGGGGTTGTGGCCCTCGCAGGCCGCGCACGCGATGCAGGACGAGCTTGCCGCGCTGCACGCCGATCTGCTGGGCTCGGCGCTGCGTGCCGCCGGTCGCGGCGACTGCGAGCCCGCGCAAGCGCTCGCCCGATGGAGCGAACCGCGCAGGCTCGCGCTCGATCGCGTCGACCGGCTGGTGAAGGAGGAGCTCGCGGCATCGGGTGTCATCGACCTCGCCATGCTGTCGGTCGCCGCCGCCGAGTTGCGCACCCTGGTGTAGCGGGCGATCATCGCGCCCAAGGAGATCGTTCGATGAGCGGCAAGATCGAGAAGAGCGATGCGGAGTGGCTGAAGGTACTCGACCCGCTGCAGTACCAGGTGCTGCGTAAGCACGGCACGGAGCGCGCCTTCACCAGTCCGCTGAACGAGGAGAAGCGCGCCGGCACGTTCCGCTGCGCCGGCTGCGGCAGGGAACTGTTCGATTCGAAGACCAAGTACGAAAGCGGCTCGGGCTGGCCGTCCTTCTGGGCGCCGATGGAGGGCGCGGTCGAGACCACGACCGACCGCAGCTTCTTCATGACCCGCACCGAGGTGCATTGCGCGAGCTGCGGCGGCCATCTCGGCCACGTCTTCCCCGATGGCCCGAAGCCGACCGGCCAGCGCTACTGCATGAACGGCGCTGCGCTCAGGTTCGACGAGAAGAAGTAGGCCGGCGCGTCGGTTCGGGCAGGGCGTAGAGGTCGCGCACCAGGGCCTGCAGGTTGGCCGCGATCGCGCGGTCGTCGGCGATGCGCAGGCGGTTCTCGTTGGTGACCGCATCGTCGAGGGTCGCGGTACCGGGCGTCGTCAGCGTGCGCTCGTAGGCGACCTGGCCGCTTGCCGCCTCGACCAGGCGATAGGTGATCGTGGCGGTGACGGTCATGGCGAAGCCGGCATAGGGCCGCTGCAGGGTCAGGGACGTCACATCGAGGCGATAGCGGCCGGCATCGCCGCCCGACAGGGCCGCTCCTTGCAGCGTGCGTCCCAACGCGTCGCGGAAGAGCGCCGGTTCGGCCGGGACCTGGCCCACGGCAACGGCATTGCGATAGGCCGACGCCGGGCCTCGAGCGACGTCGATGCCGGCGAGATCCGGCACCATGGTCGACACAGTCTGCGGCGGCGCGCAGCCGGCGAGCAACGCCAGCGCGAGAAGAGCTGCGGGAATGCGATGCATGGGGCGTGGGACCGTGGCGTCAGGTCGCGGCAATCAGGTCGTGAACATCAAGTGGTGGGCTGGTCGCCCTGCGGCGGCGGAGGCGGCGGGGCCTCGTCGCAGCCTTGGGCCAGCGACGGCGTGGCGGCGGCGAGAAGCAGGGCGAAGGCCAAGCTGAGCAGACGGATCATGGACGCCTCCCGATCCGGCAAATTCGATCACAGGCCTTCCAGAAAGTCGATCAACAGTTTGTTGACTTCGGCCGGCCGCTCCTGCTGCACCCAGTGGCCGGCACCCTCCAGGATATGGCTGCCGCGCAGGCCGGGCAGGGTCTTGGGGTAGGCGTCGAGCTGGCTCCTGGCGGCGGGGAAGCGCAGCACGCCGTCGCGGCTGCCGGCGATGAAGAGCGACGGCTGGCGGATCGGCTGGCCACGCCACGGGCCGCCAAGCTCCCAGTTGCGCCGGAGGTTGCGATACCAGCTCAGGCCACCGCGGAATCCCGCGCGCGCGAACTCGGCCGTGTAGTACTCGAGGTCAGCTTCGCTCAGCCAAGCCAGCAGCTTTTCGGTGTCGGCGGTGTTGCCGAGCAGCGTGCCGCCGGGCAGGCGTCCGAAGCCCTTGCTCGTGTCGGTCATGTCGCCCGAGGCGGTGAAGTAGAGACGGCGCAGCGCGCCCCTGATGTCCTGCTGCAGCTCGGCCTCGGCAACGCCGGGCTTCTGGAAGTACTGCAGGTAGAAGTCGTTGATGCCGAGCTTCTCGAGCGCCGACAGGATGTCGACGTAGCCCGGCGGCGAATAGGGCACGCTCATGGCGCAGACCGCGGTGAAGAGATCGGGCCGCCACAGCGCGGCATGCCAGGCGACCGGCGCGCCCCAATCGTGACCGACGATCACCGCCCTGGTCTCGCCGAGCGCCTTCACCAGCTCGGCCATGTCGCCGACGAGATGGAAGAGCGTGTACTGGTCGATCGGCTCGGGCGCCTGCGTGCCGCCATAGCCGCGCATGTCGGGCGCGACGGCGCGGAAGCCCGCGGCACTTACCGCCGTAAGTTGATGCCGCCACGAGTACCAGCTTTCGGGCCAGCCATGACAGAACAGCACCAGCGGACCGCTACCCGCCTCGGCGTAGCGCATGTGGATGTTGTTGGCGCTGGTGGTCTTGAGCGTAACGCCCGGCACGGGGGATGCGGTCATGCCGCCTTTATCCGCGCAGATGGACCGGTCGTGCAAGCCTTGCCCGCACCGAGGCGCGCGAGCCGAAAAGGAGCGAGCCCAGGAAGAACAGGCTGGCGAAGAGGACGATGACCGGGCCGGACGGCAGGCCGGCATGGAACGAAACGAGCAGGCCGATCGCCGCCGAGGCGAAGGCCATCGGCGCGGCGATCAAGGTCATCGACCAGACCTCGCGCGCCCAGAACGAGGAGGCGACCGCCGGTAGCAGGATGAGGCCAAGCGCCATCAGCGTGCCCAGCGCCTGGAAGCCCGCCACCATGTTCAGCACGGCGAGCGACAGGAAGAGATAGTGGTAGAGCGAGCCGCGCACGCCCATCGCCGCGAGAAAGCCCGGATTGAAGCATTCCACGACCAGCGGCCGGTAGATGGCGGCGAGCCCGACCAGTGTGAGCGTCGTCGTCGACAGGACGAGCAGGAGTGCGGTGTCGTCGACGGCAAGAATGGCGCCGAACAGGATATTCATCAGATCGACTGCAGATCCGCGCAGGGAGACGATGAGCACGCCGAGCGCCATCGCCGTCAGGTAGGCTGCGGCAAAGCTCGCATCCTCGCGCATGCTGGAGAAGCGCGCGATGATGCCCGAAAGCAGCGCAGTCGCGACGCCGGCCAGGAAGCCGCCGAGGCTCATCGCCGGCAGCGACAGCCCGCCGATCAGGAAGCCCATCGCCGCACCGGGCAGCAGCGAATGCGCCAGCGCATCGCCCATCAGGCTCATGCGGCGCAGGATCAGGAAGACACCGATCGACGAGCCGCCGACGGCGAGCGCGAGGCTTGCGACGAGGGCGCGGCGCATGAAGCCGAAATCGGCGAAGGGCTGGATCAGAACGTCGTAGAGCATGCTGTACGCGGCGCGATCAGGCGCTGAGACGCATCGGTGCTTCGCAGGCGTCGGCGTGCTCGTCCCATGCCTCGGCCATGGCACGGGCGCGCAGCAGGTTCTCGGCCGAGAGCACGCGCGCCGTCGGCCCGGCATCGACCAGCTCGCGCGCCAGCAGCAGCGCATTGGGAAAGTCGCGGCGCACCTGTTCGAGATCGTGCAGCACGGCCACGACCGTGCGTTTTTCCTGCCGCCAGCGGCGGATCACAACCATCAGGTCGGCAACCGTCTTGCTGTCGATCGCGGCAAACGGCTCGTCCAGCAAGACGAGATCGGCGTCCTGCAGCAGCAGCCTGGCGAACAGCACGCGCTGGAACTGGCCAACCGAGAGCGTGTCGATCGGACGGCGCTCGAAGCCTGCAAGGCCGACCGCCTCGATTGCGTGCTGGGCATCGTGCAGGTCGGCCGTCTTGGCCGCGCCAAAGCCGCCGAACCGCGACCAGCGGCCGAGCAGCACGGTGTCGAGCACCGAGATCGGGAAGGAGCGGTCGATCTCGGCCTGCTGTGGCAGATAGGCGATGCGCCTGGCCGCGCACTCGATGCGGCCCTCGACGCGCGGCGCGAGGCCGAGCAGGGCCTTGAGCAGCGTGCTCTTGCCCGCGCCATTGGGACCGACGATGGCCGTCATCTCGGCCGCCGGAATCTCGGCCGACACGTGATGAACCGCGGGATGGCGGTCGTAGCTCACGGTCAGATCGACCAGACGGAGGGCGGCGTTCATCGCAGAGTCCTAGAGCGCCCACCAGGCACAGAGCCACAGCACCGCCGATACGCCGAGTGCCGCCGCCACTCGGGCGGGCGCGCTCATGGCGAGCAGGGTCGTGCCAGGAGAGATGGGTTCATGCATAGACAATATATTGTTATAATATTACCTACGACGAGTCCAGCGACCGCGAGCGGCCGTTACCGGCGAGTGAACGATTGTTGATTGGCACGTGGCTCAACACGCGCGCATCTTGCCGTCATGGCGTTGCTTTCCTCTCCCGGTCGGAGATCCGTGCTGCTCGGCGGCGTCGCCTCTGCAGCCGCCCTGTGTCGGCCGGTGGCGGCAAAGCCCGGCAACGCAGGTCCGTGGGCCGTCGAGCTCTTCACCTCCCAGGGCTGCAATTCCTGCCCGCCGGCCGATGCCTATCTCGGCCGCCTTGCCGTACGCCCCGACATTGTCGCGCTCTCGTTTCATGTCGACTACTGGGACTATATCGGCTGGAAGGACCCCTTCGCCTCACGCGAGACCACGGAACGCCAACGCGCCTATGCCCGCGTTCTGAAGCAGCGCTATGTCTACACGCCGGAAATGGTGGTCGACGGCATCGGCCACGACACCGGCCGCGAACGCGGGCCGATCGAGGCCCTGCTGGCCAGGGCGCAGGCCCTCGCGCCCACGCGGGCGACGCCCGAACTGTCGCGCACGATCGGTGGGCCGTTAACCATCAAGCTCGCGGGCTTTCCTCTCGACGGGCGCAAGGCGGACGTGACGCTGGCCGTCTACGATCGCCGTCACGCGACGCCCGTGAGAAGCGGCGAGAACCGGGGCCGCATGCTCGAGAATTTCAACATCGTCCGGCACCTTGAGCCGGTGAGCCGCTGGAACGGCACGGCGACGAGCTGGACGATCGGCGGCGAGCGCATCGGGCCGACCCAGGGTGTCGCCGTGCTGGTGCAGTACGCCGACCACGGGCCGATGATCGGCTGCAACAAGCTGGAGCCCGCCTACTCGGGCTAGGCTGCCTGCCTTGCTTCTGCCGCGACCGCGCGCGAAGGTGGGGACATGTCGCTCTCCGGCGCCTCCGGCCGCCTGACCGCCGTCCTCGGCCCCACCAACACCGGCAAGACCTACCTCGCGATCGAGCGCATGCTTGGGCACGATTCGGGCATGATCGGCTTCCCGCTGCGCCTGCTGGCGCGCGAGAACTACGACCGGATCGTGAAGCTGAAAGGCGCGAGCCAGGTCGCGCTGATCACCGGCGAGGAGAAGATCGCACCCGCTGGCGCGCGCTACTTCGTTTGCACTGTCGAGTCCATGCCGCTCGACCGGCCGGTCTCCTTCCTCGCCGTCGACGAGGTCCAGATGGCGGCCGATCCGGAGCGCGGCCATTTCTTCACCGACCGCCTGCTGCACGCTCGCGGCATCAACGAGACCATGCTGCTGGGCGCCGACACGATCCGCCCGGTGCTCAACCGCCTGTTGCCGGACATCGACGTCGTGGCGCGGCCGCGCTTCTCCAAGCTCACCTATGTCGGCCCGAAGAAGGCGACGCGTTTGCCGCGCCGTTCTGCGGTGGTCGGCTTCTCGGCCAGCGAGGTCTACGCGATCGCCGAACTGATCCGCCGCCAGCGCGGTGGCACGGCGATCGTCATGGGTGCGCTCAGCCCGCGCACGCGCAATGCCCAGGTCGACATGTTCCAGTCGGGCGAGGTCGACTATCTCGTCGCCACCGACGCAATCGGCATGGGCCTCAACATGGATGTGAACCACGTCTGGTTCGCATCGCTGCGCAAATATGACGGCCGCACCCTCCGCCCGTTGCGCAACGTCGAGCTGGCGCAGATCGCCGGCCGCGCCGGCCGTCACATGAACGACGGCACGTTTGGCACGACGGCCGAAGTGGGCGGGCTAGAGCCGGAGACTGTCGAGGCGATCGAGAACCACCGCTTCGATCCGCTGCGCGATGTGCAGTGGCGCAACAGCGAACTCGATTTTCGCTCCATTCAGACGCTCATGGCGTCGCTGAATGCGCCGCCGCCACACGCTGCGCTCCTGAGGGTGCGCGAGCAGGACGACCAGCTCGCCCTGCAGGCATTGTCGGCACATTCGGAATTCCTGCCACGGCTGCACTCGCCACGCCGCGTGAAGCTCCTCTGGGAGGTCTGCCAGGTCCCGGATTTTCGCAAGACGATGACAGAGGAGCATACGCGCCTGCTCGGCCAGCTCTTCGAGCACCTGACGCAGGGCGGCGAGCGACTGCCCGAGGACTGGATCGAAGGTCACGTGAAGCGGCTGGAACGCTACGACGGCGACATCGACACACTGATGGCACGCATCGCGCATGTTCGGACCTGGACCTACATTTCACATCGCCCGGACTGGATTCAGCGTGCGAGTCACTGGCAGGAGCGGGCGCGTGCCATCGAGGACAAGCTTTCCGACGTCCTGCATCAGCGCCTGACGCAACGGTTTGTCGATAGACGCGCGGCTTTGCTTGTACGAAGATTGCGCGATGAGGGTGAAATGAACTCGTCGATCGCCGCAGCGGGCGAAGTGACGGTCGAGGGTGAGCATCTCGGCCGCATCGAAGGATTCCGCTTCGTGCCGGACGCGACGGATGGGCAGGCCGACCAGAAGGCCGTGCTGAGTGCCGCATTGCGCGCGTTGCGCCAGGATCTGCCGACGCGCCTGCAGGCTTTCACGAACAGTCCCGACGGCGAGATTGTGTTCGACTCGCAGTTGCGCGTCTGCTGGGGCGGCGGTCCTGTCGCCCGCCTGCTGCCGTCGGGCGACGTGCTGGCGCCCAAGGTCGAGGCGATCGCATCCGACCTGCTCGACGGCCCGGCCCGCGAGGAAGTGCGCAAGCGCGCCGCGACCTGGGTCGAAACCCGCGTTCGCCTCGGTCTCAGCGAATTGATGGACGCCCGAGCCACGGCCGAACTGCCGGCCGGAGCACGTGGCGTCGTCTTCCAGCTCTGCGAAAACCTCGGCGTGCTGTCGCGTCGGCCGGTCGAGGATCAACTCGCCCAGCTCGGCGAGGAGGACCGCAAGGCGTTGGCCCGCCTCGGCGTGCGGGTCGGCGTGTTCTCGCTCTATTTCCCGAGCATGCTGAAGCCGGTGCCGATCCGCTTGCGCGCCGGCCTCTGGATGATCGCCAGGAACCGCGAAACGATCCCGCCGCTGCCGGCCGAGGGCCGCACCTCGGTGGATCTGCCGCGCGATGCGGAACGCGATTTCTATGCCGCCATCGGCTATCTGCCGCTGGGCGACCACGCGATCCGCGCCGACATGGTCGAGCGCCTGGGCGCGATGGCGCGTCATGCCGTGCGCGACAGCCGCGAGGCGGCCCGCCGCGCCCAGCTGCAGGCAAGGAAGCCCGCCACCGAGAAGGCTGCCGAGGGCGCCGCCTCCCCCGTGGCTCCGTCGTCCGCCGAGATCAGCGAATGGGCGATCGTGGCGGCGGCTTTCGGCGAAAACGAACCGGCGCCCGCAGCGGAACCCGAGGCGAGCGCCGAGCCTGTGACGGAACCGGTCGCGGAAACGCCGGCGGAAGCCGCACCTGCTGCGGAAGCCGCGGAGGAAACGACGGCGGACGAGACGGCCGCCGTCGCGGATGACAAGCCGCAGGAAGAAACGAAGGCCGAAGAAGTGAAGAGTGAACCGCGGGCGTTGCCGCCCGGCTGGTTCCGCGCCACGCCGCAGATGATGTCGTTGGTCGGTTGCTCCGAGCCTGAGATGGCCAACGTTCTGCGCGGGCTGGGCTATCGCGTCCATCCGCCGTCGGACGAGTTCGGCCCGTTGTATGCCTTCTCGATCAAGCCGCGCTTCGTGCGTGAGCGCGAGGAGCAGAGGGAGCGGCAGCGACAGCAGCAGCGTGAGCAGCGCGACCAGCGTCGCCGCGAGCGGCCCGAGCGGCCGAACGAGCGGCAATTCTTCGCCGATTCCCCGCGTCCTGCACGCGGCAAGGACGAACGTCCGACCCGGGACGGGCCGCGGCCCGACCGCAATCAGGAAAGTCGCAAGGACGGTCGGCCGCCGCGTGACGACAGGCCGCGCGACCCGCGGCCGCCGCGCCGCGACAGCGGTGGCCCGGCCTTGCGGCTCTACGCCACGACCGAGACGAAAGGCGATGCAGCGGCCGACTCGCCGTTCGCCAAGTTGCTCGAGCTGAAGCTCGGCGGAAAGAAGTAGTCCGGTCCGCCGCCGCGCATGCGCCTCGACAAGTGGCTCTGGCACGCGCGCTTTTTCAAGACCCGCTCACTGGCCGCACGCCACGTCGAGAAGTCACGCTGCCGAATCGACGGCCGGGCCGTCGACAAGCCGCACGCTGCCGTGGCGCCCGGAATGGTTCTTACCTTCGCCCTGGGGCCCAAGATCAGGGTCGTACGTATCCTCGCGCTGGGCGAGCGGCGCGGGCCCGCTCCGGAAGCGCGCTCGTTGTATCAAGAGATCGAGCCTTCGTGATTCGGCAGTCTTGCGCGACGCAGGCGCTCGCGTTAAGCACGCGGCCGCCCGTTTCCGGAGCCCGTATGACCTATGTCGTGACCGAAGCTTGCATCAAGTGCAAGTACATGGACTGCGTTGAAGTCTGCCCCGTCGATTGCTTCTACGAGGGCGAGAACATGCTGGTCATCAATCCGGACGAATGCATCGACTGCGGCGTCTGCGAGCCCGAGTGCCCGCCCAACGCGATCTTGCCCGACACCGAGAAGGGCCTGGAGAAGTGGCTGGAGCTCAATCGCAACCTGTCGACCACGTGGCCGAACATCACCCGCAAGGGCGAGGCGCCGGCTGATGCCGACACGTACAAGGACGAAAAAGACAAGTTTCAGAAGTATTTCAGCGACAAGCCCGCTTCTCGCTAGAAAACACCGTTCTCAAGTCCTTATTTGCACCTTTTGCAACAGCCATGCGGTTGTTGCATAGGGAGACCGTTGCCGAAATGCAACATCGCCCGCGACTCCGGGCCGAATCTCTGGTATAAGATTTTGGCTGGAAGCGGTCCGGGGTCCGGTCCGCCGCTGGCTCGGTGTCCAAATCGGTAGCCGAAAGAAACTTACCGATACGGGCATCGGGCGAGCACGCAGGGGAGCGTGCGCGGCGGGTCGCGGTATCGCTGAAAGCGGGGCTAGTTGTGAAGGGACTTGATATGGCCAAGCCGAAGAAGGCAGCACCTGCCAAGGCGAAGGAATTTGCCTTCGAGAAGGGCGATTTTGTCGTCTATCCGACGCACGGTGTCGGTCGCGTGATCGACATCGAGGCGAAGGAGATCGCGGGTCACAAGCTCGACCTGTTTGTCATCTCGTTCGAACAGGAGCGCATGATGCTGCGCGTGCCGGTGGCGAAGGCCAAGATTTCCGGCCTGCGCAAACTCTCCTCGCGCAAGATCATGGAAAACGCGCTGGTCACGCTCAAGGGCCGCAGCCGCGTCAGCCGCGCCATGTGGAACCGCCGCGCCCAGGAGTACGAAGCCAAGATCAATTCCGGCGACCCGGTGTCGATCGCGGAAGTCGTGCGCGACCTGCACCGTAACGCCGGCCAGCCCGACCAGTCCTACAGCGAGCGCCAGATTTACGAGGCGGCGCTGGATCGCCTGGCGCGTGAACTCGCCGCCGTCGAGCGGATCGACAAGGATCTTGCCACGCAGAAGCTCAACAGCGTCCTGCAGAAGGTCGCCTGAGCGGATCTGGCACGAAATGAGCTGAAAGGCGGCCGACACCTGATGTCGCGCCGCCTTTTTGATGTCCCGCGTTTGCCGCCATGATCCCTCCCGCCTCCATCGCCCGCCTGCGTAGCGGCGGCCGCACTTGGGCGCTTGGAGCGCTCGCCGGCGACGATACGGTCCTCGGGCGCCTCGCCAACGCGCTCATGCAGCACTGGCAGCCCGGCGACCGGCTGGTCGTGCTCGGCAACATGCTGGGCGAAGCCGGCAGCCCGACATGCACGCTGGACCGGCTGCTTCTGCTGCGCCGCCGCCTGCTGGCGCGGCCGGGCGCGGAAGTCGAGGATTTCGTCTTCCTGCGCGGCGCGCTGGAGGAGATGTGGCACAAGGCGCTGCAGCTCCAGTTTGCGATGACTCCGCTCGACGTGCTCGACTGGATGCTGGCGCGCGGGCTTGCTGCAACCATCGAGGCCTATGGCCATTCGGTCGCGGAAGGGCGCATCGCCTGTCGCAACGGGCCGCTCGCCATCGCGCGCTGGACGGCGGGCCTGCGCGAGCGGCAAGCCCTGCTGCCCGGCCATGCCGATCTCATGAACTCGCTCGCCCGCGCCGCGCTGAGCTCCGATGGCTCAACCGTCTTCGCGGCGGCAGGCGTCGATCCGACCCGGCCACTCGGCGAGCAGGCCGACGCCTTCTGGTGGAGCGCCCAGTCGGATTCTTCGCTCGATGCCACTCTCGGCCGGACGATCGACGGCGGATGGCTTGGCATCAAGCGCGTCGTTCGCGGGACGGGCCCAGCCAACAACATGCCGCTCGAAGCCGGCCGCGTGCTCACCGTCACCCGAAAGACGCCGGCAATCGTCGGGTTCGACAGCCAGGGCAACGTGCTGGAACGGCTCGAACCCTAGGGTTCGACGGTCTTGATCTCCCGACGGCGGCTGAGGTCGGCCGGCGCCTGTGCAGCATTGATGACGAGGAGGCGCTCCATCCTGAAATCGGGGTAGGGCATCCGGGCGGCGAGTTGGGCCGGACTCGATCCGGCCGGAGAGACCACGCGCAGCCGATAAGGGCGCAGTGCGGCAGCCTCGGACGCCGACAGGGAGCGGAAGGTCCGGGCGGCATTGACCATCACGTCGATCTGCCGATCGCGGTCCGGCCCCTCGCTCACCAGGGCGAAATTGCAGATGCGGGCACCAAGGCGGACGAGGACATAGCGCGCCTGACTGAGCCCGGTGTCGGCGCCGCGTGGTTTCGCGCCGATCGCGGCCTCCGCCCCGTTGATCTCCATCGACTGGATGTCGGTGGGCGTGGGCTTCAGCTTGTCGCGCATCCAATCGGCAAGGCTGCCCGTTATGGGTTGTCCCGAGCAGGCGAAAAACAGGATCGAGCGATCGCGACTGACGCCCAGCACGCCATCGGAGTCGTTGAACAGCCGAAACCCCGGCGGCACGGTGAACGTAAGCCGCAGCACGGGATGGAAGAACGACGTCCCGCGCACGAAGCCCTCGTTTGGCGGGTCGTCGACCGATATGCCGTCGATCGCGGCAAAGTAGCCTTTCTGGTTGGACTCCCCCGCCATGCCGGCGCCGGCGATGCCGGCAAGCGCCGCGCTACGCTCGACAGGTGCAGGATGGGTCGAGGAGGCGCTTGGCCGGTCGCCGAGCTCAGGCGCCTCGCCCACGATCAGCGCTTCCAATCCCGCCTGCCGGCGCAGCCGGTCGATCAGCGACATCATCGCATCACCGCGATAGCCCGCCTTGACGAGGTAGCCGATGGCGAGCCGATCGGCCTCAAGCTCCTGCTCGCGCGAGTAGCGACGCAGCGCCAACAGGCCATCCTGCGCCACCGACCGGCCAACATTGACCGACCCGCTGGTCGCGGCGGCTTCGATCGCGGCGTCGAGTACGCCTTGCCGCACGCGCGCACGTTGAGCGGCGTGGCGCTGCTCGAGATGGCCGAGTTCATGGCCGATTGCGGCGGCGAGCTCGGCCTCGTCCTCGAGCAGGGCCAGCAGGCCGCGCGTGACGAACACGTAGCCTTGCAGCGCATGGGCATTCGCCACCGGCGAATCGAGCACGCCGAAGCGATAGCCACCGCCGAGGCCCGACGCCGAGACAAGCCGCCGGCCGACACGGTCGACATAGGCCTGCAGGGCGGGGTCGCTGTAGGCCGGACCGACGACTTTCACGATGCCAGGCGGCAGGGCGTCGACGCCGCGTCCGGACGACGCAGCGGGCGACGACGTCTGCGGTGGACCGCTCTGCGGTGCGCAGGCGACGATGCCGGCGAACAGCGCAACGAGCGCCAAAATGCGGCGAAATTCCACTGACCCTCCTCGGCGCCGCGGCGACCTTAGACGCTCGCCGCACGCCGCCGCAATCGCCGCAAGACTGGCATGCCGGCCGTCTCTATGGCAGTGATTGAATTAGGATATTCGCATGCCGCGTTCTGAAACCCCGCTTCGTTCCGACCTGTTTCCCGAGATCTCGCCGTACGCCAGCGGGATGCTGGCGGTCGACGGCCGCCACACGATCTATTGGGAGCAGAGCGGCAACCCCGAAGGGATGCCGGTCGTCTTCCTGCATGGCGGACCGGGAGCCGGATCGGCGCCCGTGCATCGTCGCTTCTTCGATCCGCAGTTCTATCGTGTCATCGTGTTCGATCAGCGCGGGTGCGGGCGTTCCATGCCGCTCGGCGAGCTGCAGGACAACACCACCGGCGATCTCGTGGCCGACATGGAGAAGCTCAGGATCCATCTCGGCGTTCCGCGCTGGCTGCTGTTCGGTGGCTCGTGGGGCAGCACGCTGGCGCTCGCCTACGGTCTCGCCCACCCCGACCGCGTGACGGGCTTCATCCTGCGCGGCATCTTCCTCGGGGCGCGAACCGAGATCGACTGGTTCCTGCATGGCATGCGGACGGTCTTCCCCGAAGCCTGGCGCGATTTTGCCGAGCATCTGCCGGAAGCCGAGCGCACAGACCTGCTCGGCAGCTACTATCGCCGCCTGATCGACCGCAATCCCGACACCCACCGGCCGGCAGCGCGCGCCTGGAGCCGCTACGAGGCGGCGTGCTCGACGCTCTATCCCACGGTGCGCGCGCCGTTCGAGACCGACCATGGCGGCTTCGCGCTGGCCCTGTCGCGCATCGAGGCCCACTATTTCGCGCACGGTACGTTCCTGCCCGAGGGCTGGCCTTGGGTCGATCTCGACCGCGTCCGTCATCTGCCCAGCACCATCGTGCAGGGCCGCTACGACATTGTCTGCCCACCCGTGACCGCCGACGCCCTGGCGCGCGCCTGGCCCGAGGCGCGCTACGTCGTCGTGCCCGACGCCGGCCACAGCGCGCTGGAGCCGGGGATCCGTGCGGCGCTGGTCAACGCGACGGAGAGCTACCGCCTTTCGACGAGCGACGACGAGCTCTTCGCGCCGCGTTTTCCCTGGGAAGCTTGAAAAATGGAATCTTCGACGTCCTTCGAACTGCCCCCGGAGCAGACCGGCGATGCCGCCTGGTACGGTCCCGAGATCGCCAAGCGCGACGACTGGCTGATGCCGCTCGCCGCCGCCGAGGTCGCCGAAGTCGAGACCGCGGCCCGGGCGCTGGCGGCCCGCGACGCCGACATCGCGTCCATCACGGCGCGCGACTTCCCGCTGCCGACGCTGGGACCGAAGCTCACGAAGCGCGTCGACACGGAGGTGCTGAACGGCCGTGGATTCCTTCTGCTGCGCGGCCTGCCGGTCGAGCGCTGGTCGATGCGCGAGTCGGCGACGGCCTTCTTCGGGCTGGGTGCCCATCTCGGCAGCGCCCGCTCGCAGAACGGCAAGGGGCATGTGCTGGGCCATGTCCAGGATCTCGGCCTCGATGTGAAAGATCCCAACGTCCGCATCTACCAGACGCACGAACGGCAGACCTATCACACCGATTCGTGCGACATCGTCAGCCTGCTGTGCCTCAAGACGGCGAAGTCCGGTGGACTGTCGGCGCTGGTGAGCTCGACCACGATCTTCAACGAGATGCGCCGGCGGCGGCCCGACCTGCTGAAGCTCCTCTTCCAGCCACTGGCGACCGACCGGCGTGGCGAGGTGCCGGAAGGCCAGAAGCCCTATTTCGAGATTCCGGTGTTCAACTGGCACAAGGGTTATCTGACCGCGATCTACCAGCGCCAGTACATCGACTCCGCACAGCGCTTCCCCGATGCGCCGCGGCTCACGCCCCAGCAGATCGAGGCGCTCGACATGTTCGATTCGCTGGCCAACGATCCCGCGCTCAACATCTTCACCGAGTTCAGGCCGGGTGACGTGCAGCTCGTGCACAACCACACCATGCTGCACGATCGCACGGGCTTCGAGGACTGGCCCGAGCCGGAGCGCCGTCGCCATCTACTGCGGTTGTGGCTCGCCGCCTCGCATGCCCGGCCGCTGCCCGAAATTTTCGCCCAGCGCTACGGCAAGGTCACCATCGGCGACCGTGGCGGCATCATCGTGCACGGCACGAAGCTCCACGCTCCGCTCGAGGCTGTTTGAGCGCAGTTGACCCGGGCCGGGCTCATCCCTAAGTGAAGGCCGCCAAAAGAGACCACAGGACTAGGGACAACGTATGGCCAGCGATCCATCCGCGGGCGGCGCCCCGGCGGATATGCCGGTCGAGCCCGACAGCAGCCTCGACATTCCGCCCAAGCCGGAGAGCGCGGCCGAGCTGCAGCGCCTCGTCGAGCAGCTCCAGGCCGAGAAGGCCGACCTGCAGGACAAGCAGCTGCGGGCGCTGGCGGAGGCGCAGAACGTGCGCCGCCGCGCCCAGCAGGACGTCGAGAAGGAGCGCAAGTTCGGCGTCGAACGCTTTGCCCGGGATGTGCTGTCAGTGGCCGACAATATCGGCCGCGCGCTCCAGGCCCTGCCGCCCGATCTCGAGAGAATGGACCCCGCGCTACGCAACGTCATCGTCGGTGTCCAGGCGACGGAGCGGGAGCTTCAGTCGGTGCTGGAGCGCCACGGCGTCACCCGTATTGAGGCGCTGGGCAAGCCGTTCAACGCCGATTTCCACCAGGCGATGATGGAGATCGAGGACCCCGGCGTGCCGTCCGGCACCGTGGTCCAGGAGCTGATCCCGGGCTACCTGATCGCCGGTCGTCTGCTGCGGGCGGCCATGGTTGCAGTCTCCAAGGGCGGCCCGGCTGCGCCCGCTGCGAGCAACGAAAACCTCGCCTGACGGAGCACTTGAGGGCTATTCCGTCGAAATTCGGCTCCAATGCGCCAAAGTGCCTATTCCAATGGCGATTTTGGTCCCCAAGTCCATTGCAGGCGGCTGCATAGGACCTATATAGCCCCTGTCCTGACCCGGTTTTTCCGGCAGGTAACATCGTTTAAGGGGGTTGATCGGGCGCCTTTGGGGCCTGGCCGACCTGCCGAGGGAAGAGAGTAGAATCATGGCGAAAGTCATTGGCATCGACTTGGGTACGACCAATTCGTGCGTCGCGGTCATGGAAGGCGGCGACACCAAGGTCATCGAGAATTCGGAAGGTGCGCGGACGACCCCGTCCATGGTCGCCTTCACCGACGGCGGCGAGCGACTGGTGGGCCAGTCCGCCAAGCGCCAGGCCGTCACCAATCCGCTGAAGACCCTCTATTCCGTGAAGCGCCTGATCGGGCGCCGCTTCGACGACCCGATGGTCGCGAAGGAGATGTCGCTGGTGCCCTTCAAGATCGAGAAGGCCTCGAGCGGCGATGCGTGGGTCGAGGCGAACGGCCAGCAGTACAGCCCGAGCCAGATCTCGGCCTTCATCCTCGGCAAGATGAAGGAGACCGCCGAGGCCTATCTCGGCGAGAAGGTCGAGCAGGCGGTCATCACCGTCCCGGCCTACTTCAACGACGCCCAGCGCCAGGCGACCAAGGACGCCGGACGCATCGCCGGCCTCGAGGTCCTGCGCATCATCAACGAGCCGACGGCGGCGGCGCTCGCCTACGGCATGGACAAGCGCAAGAGCGGCACCATCGCAGTCTATGACCTGGGTGGCGGCACGTTCGACGTGTCGATCCTCGAGATCGGCGACGGCGTCTTCGAGGTCAAGGCGACCAACGGCGACACCTTCCTGGGCGGCGAGGATTTCGACCAGCGCGTGATCGCCTACCTCGCGGACGAGTTCAAGAAGGAGCAGGGCATCGACCTGCGCAACGACAGGCTCGCCCTGCAGCGTCTGAAGGAAGCGGCCGAGAAGGCCAAGATCGAGCTCTCCAACGCCAAGGAGACCGAGATCAACCTGCCGTTCATCACCGCCGACGCCTCGGGGCCCAAGCATCTCGTGATCAAGCTCTCGCGCGCCAAGCTCGAGTCCCTGGTCGACGACCTGGTGCAGCGCACGCTCGAGCCCTGCAAGGCCGCACTCAAGGATGCGGGCCTGCAGGCCGGCCAGATCGACGAAGTGATCCTGGTCGGCGGCATGACCCGCATGCCGAAGGTCATCGAGGTCGTGAAGCAGTTCTTCGGCAAGGAGCCGGCCCGCAACGTCAACCCCGACGAAGTGGTCGCGGTCGGCGCGGCCGTCCAGGCGGCCGTGCTGAAAGGCGAGGTCAAGGACGTCCTGCTGCTCGACGTGACGCCGCTGTCGCTCGGCATCGAGACGTTGGGCGGCGTGTTCACCCGTCTGATCGAGCGCAATACGACGATCCCGACCAAGAAGAGCCAGACCTTCTCGACGGCTGACGACAACCAGACCGCGGTGACCATCCGCGTGTTCCAGGGCGAACGCGAGATCGCCGCCCAGAACAAGCTTCTAGGCCAGTTCGACCTGGTCGGTCTGCCGCCGGCACCGCGCGGCCAGCCGCAGGTCGAGGTCACCTTCGATATCGACGCCAACGGCATCGTGCAGGTCTCGGCCAAGGACAAGGCGACCGGCAAGGAGCAGCAAATCCGCATCCAGGCCTCGGGCGGCCTGAGCGAAGCCGACATCCAGAAGATGGTGAAGGATGCCGAGCTGCATGCCGAGGAAGACAAGAAGAAGCGCGAGCTGATCGACGCCCGCAACCAGGGCGAGGCGCTGGTCCACTCGACGACCAAGCACTTGGCGGAGTACGGCGACAAGGTGAGCCCCACCGAGAAGGCCGAGATCGAGGGTGCGCTCGAGGCGCTGAAGACGGCGCTCGGCGCCGAGGACGTCGAGGCGATCAAGGGCAAGACCAACGATCTCGCCCAGGCCGCGATGAAGCTCGGCGAGGCGATGTACAAGGCCCAGCAGGCCGAAGCGCAGGCGGGGGCCGCCGCGGGCGGCCCGGCCGGTGGACCCGCGAACGAGGCGAAGGGCGACAAGGTCGTCGACGCGGAGTTCGAGGACGTCACCGACAAGAACAAGAAGACGGGCTCCGGCTGAGCCGGACCAGGAAGCAAGACAAGACGGCCTCCCGCGCGAGCGGGAGGCCGACCTGTAAGGGGCCACCTTTCAAGGGGCCAGTGGGGGCTGCGTAGAGCGTTATGTCGCAAGACTATTACGAGCTGCTCGGAGTTGCGCGAACGGCGAGCGCCGACGACATCAAGAAGGCGTTCCGCAAGCTCGCCATGCAGCACCACCCGGACCGCAATCCGGACGACAAGGAAGCGGAAAAGAAGTTCAAGGACATCAACCACGCCTACGACATCCTGAAGGATCCGGAGAAGCGCGCCGCCTACGACCGCTACGGTGCGGCCGCCTTCGACGGCAGCGCCGGCCCGGGCGGCCCGTTCCAGGGCGGCCAGGGCTTCGACTTCGGCTCGGTGTTCGGCGACATCTTCGAGGAGATGTTCGGCGGCAGCGGCGGGCGTGGCCGCGGCGGGCGGACCGACACGCGCGGCCAGGATCTGCGCTTCAACCTCGAGATCACGCTGGAGCAGGCCTACGGCGGCACCGAAGCCACGGTGCGCGTGCCGAGCTCGGTTTCCTGCGAGACCTGCCACGGCAGCGGCGCGGAGCCCGGCTCCAAGCCGCAGCAATGTCCGACCTGCCATGGCCGCGGCCGGCTGCGTGCGCAGCAGGGATTCTTCACCGTCGAGCGCACCTGCCACACCTGTCATGGCGCCGGCCAGGTCATCGACAAGCCCTGCCGCGCCTGCGCCGGCCAGGGCCGCGTGCGGCGCGAGAAGACGCTCAAGGTCAACATCCCGGCCGGCGTCGAGGACGGCACGCGCATTCGACTTTCGGGCGAGGGCGAGGCCGGCGCGCGCGGCGGGCCGGCCGGCGACCTCTACGTGTTCCTGTCGGTGCGCCGCCACCAGCTCTTCGAGCGTGAAGGGTCGGACGTGCACTGCCGCGTGCCGATCTCGATGGTTCAGGCCACGCTCGGCGGCAACATCGAGGTGCCGACCCTCGACGGCAAGATGGCGCGCATCAACATCCCGGCCGGCGCCCAGGGCGGCCACCAGTTCCGCCTGCGCGGCAAGGGCATGCCGATCGTGCGCTCCAGCCAGCGCGGCGACATGTACATCGAGATCAACGTCGAGACCCCGACCAACCTCACCGCCAAGCAGAAGGAACTGCTCAAGGAATTCGAGAAGGCCGGCAAGACCAGCCCCGAATCCGAAGGCTTCTTCAGCAAGGTGAAGGAGATGTTCGGCGGCTGACGCCTAGCAGCCGAGTTTCCGGGCGATCTCGATCATCGAGTTGCCGACGACGTCCCACGTGCCGTCGACCTTGAGGTCGGTCTTCTGATTGGGGCCATGCTCCCTGGGGCGATGCACGAAGGCGGTCATCAGGCCGCAAGCCTGCGCCGCCCTCAGATCGCCGTTGTGCGCGGCCACCAGCATGACCTGCCCGGGCTTGAGATACATGCTGTCGACCACGCCGAGATAGGACTCGGGATCGGGCTTGTAGTGCCTGAAGGTCTCGCCCGAGAAGCAATGGTCCCACGGAATGCCGCTGTGCTTGGCCATGTTGATCAGCAGGGCCACGTTGCCGTTGCTGAGCGTGGCCACGACATACTTCTTCTTCATCATGCCGATGCCCTCGACCGAGTCGGGCCACGGCCGCAGCCTGTGCCAGAGGCGGGTGAACTCCCAGGAGCCCTCCTCGCCGGGATGTTTCAGGCCGCGCTTCTTCAGAAGCATCTCGAACGCCTCCTTGTGGAGGTCGTCGATGCGTGTCCACGGCAGCTCGCCCTTGCGCACCCGGCCCATCTGCGGCTGGTACAGGCCGCGCCAGTCGTCGGCGAAGCTCGCCCAATCGGTGTCGATGCCGTATTTCCGGCCGAGTCCGGGCAGGTCCTCGATCAGGCTGCCCCGCCAGTCGACCACCGTGCCGAACGTGTCGAAGATGCAGACCTTGAGATTGGCGAGATCCTTGGGCATTGGGTAGCTTCCTCACATGGTTTGGAAGCACGATAGAGTGAGCGGCGCCGACGGCAAGCCGAGATGCGGCTGGGTCTCGGACGATCCGCTCTACCAGAAGTACCACGACACCGAATGGGGCCGTCCGCTGCGCGACGACCGCGCGCTGTTCGAGCTCCTGACCCTGGAAGGCTGTCAGGCGGGCCTCTCGTGGATCACCGTGCTCCGCAAGCGCGAGCACTACCGCAAGGTCTATGACGGTTTCGATCCGGCGAAGATCGCGCGCTACCGGCCGGCCAAGCTCGAGAGGTTGCTGGCCGATCCCGGCATCATCCGGCACAAGGGCAAGATCGCGGCCAGCGTCGGCAATGCCCAGGCCTTTCTCGACCTGGTCGAGCGCGAGGGTTCGTTCTCCAGGTTCCTGTGGGACTTCGTCGACGGCAAGCCGATGAAGAACCGGCCGAAGAACCTGAAAGCGGTTCCGGCGCGGACGCCCGAAAGCGACGCCATGTCGAAGGCGCTGCAGAAGCAGGGCTTCAAGTTCGTGGGTTCCACCATCTGCTACGCCTTCATGCAGGCCTCGGGCATGGTCGACGACCATGTCGTGGGCTGCCATTGCGCCAGGGAGTAAAGTGTTGACCAAGCGTGTGTTCATCGCGGCCCTCGGGACCGAGACCAACCAGTTCGTGCCCTTCCCGACCGGCCTGCGCGGCTACCAGGAACACGGCATCTGGCACGGCGATGCGACCAGCCATGCGCCGACCAGCTTCACCGCACCGCTGCATGTCTGGCGCAAGAAGGCCGAGGAGCGCGGCTGGACGGTGATCGAGGGACTCGCGACCTTCGCCGCGCCCTCGGGCACGACGGTGCGCAAGGTCTACGAGGATTTCCGCGACGAGATCCTCGACGGCGTGAAGGCCGCCCTGCCGCTCGACGCCGTGCTGGTCAACGTGCACGGCGCCATGGTGGCCGACGGCTACGACGATTGCGAGGGGGACCTCCTTTCCAAAGTCCGCGCCATCGTCGGCCCCAAGGTCGCGATTGGCGCCGAGTTCGACCTGCATTGTCACCTGAGCGCCCTGATGCTCGACAGCGCCGACGTGCTGGTGGGCTACAAGGAATACCCGCACACCGACACGATGGAGCGCGCGGCCGAGCTGTTCGCCATCGTCGCCGACACCGCCCTCGGCAAGGTGAAGCCCGTCATGGCGCGCCACGACTGCCGCATGATCGCGCAGTACCGCACCTCCGTGCCGCCGATCAGCGAGTTCGTCACCCGCATGAAGTCGTTCGAGGGCAAGGACGGCATCCTCTCCGTCTCGCTGAGCCACGGCTTCTCCTTCGCCGACGTCGAGGATGTCGGCACGCGCACCCTCGTGGTGGCCGACGGCGACAAGCAGAAGGCCGAAAAGCTCGCCAAGCAATTGGGCGAAGAGCTGTGGGACAACCGCGAGCGCTACGCCACCAGGTACCTCACCATCGCCGAGGCGATGGACCGTGCCGCCTCCCATAATCAGGGCCCGCTGGTGCTGGCCGACCGCGCCGACAATCCCGGCTCCGGCGCGCCGGGCGATTCGACCTTCCTGCTGAAGGCGCTGGTCGAGCGCCGGATCGGGCCCGCCCTGTTCGGCGTCATGTGGGACCCGATGGCCTTCCGCATCGCCGAGGAGGCGGGCGAGGGCGCGCGCCTCAGGATGCGGCTGGGCGGCAAGTCGGGCGCGGTGAGCGGCGATCCGGTCGATCTCGACGTCACGGTGAGGAAGATCGCCCGTGGCGTGAAGCAGCCCTACGGGCCGGTGATGGTGCCCTTGGGCGACATGGCGCTGCTCTCCTCCGAGCATGTCGACGTGGCGATCTGCACGCTGCGCACCCAGACCTTCCACGCCGACGCCTTCCGGGCGGTCGGCGCCGACCCGAAGGACTACCGCGTCGTGGTCGTGAAGTCGGCGCAGCATTTCTACAACGGCTTCGCAAGCCTCGCGAAGGAGATCCTCTACGTCGCCTCGCCGGGCGCCGCCGACCCGGACGTCACGCGCTGGCCCTACACCAAGCGCAAAACGCCGTTCTGGCCCAAGGTCGCCGACCCCTGGGCGTGAGGTTATGGACACCTGACTGTCCAGAATGAACTGTCCAGAATCCCAGACGCCTGATTCACAAGCACTTTCGGGCGGTTATGGACAGTTCTGGACAGTTCTGGACAGGGGGCCTGTCCACAACTGTCCAGAATTGAAACGGCCGCCAGCCTGTGGCCGCGGCGATGGCCGGGCGGGCACTCGAACGAAGGCGCTGCGGTCAGGCGACCGGCCGCAGCAACGCGGGGAATCGCCCGGCCGCCTCGCGCACCTTCACCCAGCCGGGATGGTCGATCACTTCCTGCCACGGCAGCTCGGGGCCGCCGATCTTGTCGAACTGCTCCATGCTGTCGATGAATGCCTTGCCTGCCGCCTTCTGCGCATCATCAAGGCCGAGATCGGGATCGGGATATTCGTCGATCACCGCGTCGCTGAAGACGTTGTTGTAGATCTCCTCAGGCGTCGATACGTACCCGCTCCGTCCCGACCAGGCATCCCGCAAGAAATCCGGATCAGCGATCGCGTCGAGTATCTCGCAAGTGTTCTTGAGCCACAGCTCTTTGATGAATGGCATGCTTCACCTCCAGAAAATGTACACGTCATAAGGAATATGCGCATCCGGCCTATGGCCCGGCCTGGCCCCACTGAGGGGATTGCCGTCACGATTCACGAATGCGTCCCGGCTCTGTTCGACCACGGCGGTCGATGATCTCCAGGCGCTGGGGATCGATCGCCTCACGGGCGTGGGCCAATCAAGCGGCGGATTCGGTAGTTCGAGAAGCCTTTTCGCCGCTTCCTGCACTCTCCTCCCGTCGAGATGCTCGACAAGGCCGAGCACTCAACAGTGCGCCCGGCCCGATCCGTCGCGGACGACCCCGAAGCGCCGGCTCACGACGTTCGTCGCACCAGATCGTCGGCGATGCGCGTCGCGCGTTCCGCCCAATGCGCAGCGGCAGGTTCGGTGCCGCGCACAAGGCGGCTCGCCAGCTCTCGAAGGGCTGGCGCCGCGCTCACGATCTTCAGCTCATCGATCAGCGCAAGCGCATCCCATCGACGGCCGTCGGCGCCACCGACGGTCCATTCGGCGATCACCTGATCCGCCAGCCGACGCTCGTCGGCGTCGAACTTCCCGTAGAGCGCACGCACTCGCTCCAGGGTGATGTAGGGATCCTTCAGGGACTCGGCCTCCTTCGCGGCCGACTGCCAATAGGCATTCATCTCGTCGCGAAATTCTTCGAGGGTCATTTGATCACCTTCAGATACTGAGGGGGGATATCATATGGAAATTGCATTTCATGACCGCCACCTGGCATGCCGTAGCTCCGGGTGACGCGTGTCGGTACGGGGATCTCAAATCCGGCGCCTCTCAGACCGTTCAGGTCGATGCGAAAGATCGCACCAGGCAACCCGCGGTTGGGCGGCAACGCCAAGTCGATGTGCGCCTGGAGCGGGCTAAGTGTGCTGGTCGTCGTCGCATAGGATCCAGCCCTGAGGCCATTCGCTTCGATCAGTGGCTGAACCCTTCGAAAGGTATAGTGGAAAGCCTCATTGCTTGCCGTCGCATCGTTGGAACTGGACGGCGAATTGCCGGAGCTTGCAACTCTTTGTCGAGCACGGACGAGTTCTTCCTGAACCCTTGCGACGTCTCGCTCAGCGGGCACCCATCCTCTGGGGGCGATGTAGGACAGTTCCCGATTGCCGGGCTCGAGTTGCCGGATGGCGTTCAACGCCGACTGGAAGCTGACAATCCGCATCTGCTCGAACGGCGTGAGGGGGTGTCCGCCGCCGCGACGCGTCGAGTTGCTCCCGCCGCCGACACGGACGATGTTCGGATCGTCGGCGAATGGCGGAGTTGGCCCCTCGTCCGCCGGCCCGGCTTGCGTCGCCGACGCATTCGACGGGTCGACCGGGACCTGGACCGCTTCCGGCTCAAAGGTGTCGATGCCCTCGGCGTCGAGGGCACGGTCGATACCGAGCCGTGCGAGGCGCCAGCAGGCGAAGGCGGGATCGGTGGCGCCGTCGGCGACGGCCTTCTGCGCGCCGGCGAAGCGCGCATGATCCTGGTCGTCGAGTGACAGGCGTTGGCGGTCGAGGTCGCGATCGGCGAAGTCATCGGGCTCGTAGACCATCTCGCGGTCGAGGCGCTCGAACAGGTCGGGGTCCGTCCGCAGGCGGCCGTCGATCAGCAAGGTTTCGAGGCCGGCCACCTGGTCGGGCGCCAGCCAGTCGCGCAGGTCCGGCGGCAGCCCGAGCCACGATCCGGTCGGGTTCCGCTGCAGCCAGTCGAGTGCTTCGATCCCGGCTTCGGCTTGACGCCGGTGCCATTGCCGCTCGGCCCGGCGCTGGGCATGGGCGGCAAGTTCGCCGAGGCGTGTACGCACTTCGTCGGTCGCATCGTTTGGCGTCAGCTCCACCGTGCGGGCGGCGAAGGCATCGAGGGCCGGCGGCGCAGCGGGATCGAGCGGCAATGCACTCAAGGCGGCATCGACCTCGCGCAGGAAGCCATTCTCGCGGGCGCGGGCCAGACGATGGTCGATGGTCTCCCGCCGGGCCGGATCGATCGCCTCGCGGGCATGGGCCAGCAGGCTGGCGGCACCGTCGAGGTCCTTAGCAATCGCGGCCTCGACGGCGCTGGCGTAGAGATCGGAGAGACCGGCCCGTGCGCGCGTCTCGGTCTCGGCTTCGTCCCAGCCGCGGCGCTCGCCCTGCCAGCGCAGCTCCGTCACCGTCGTGCGGCCGAGCTTCTTCAGCCAGGCCGGGTCGTGCCACGAGGTCTCGGCGTCCTGCCGCAGGCCGGCGATGCGCTCGGCCACGCTCGCATCGTCGACCTCGACCGTGGCGCTTTCGGCGAGACGGCCGATGGCGCCGGCCGCCCAGTCCAGGCGCGTGTTGATCGCGGGCTCCACCAGGGCGCGCTGGCGGGGGCCGATGGCCTCGCTGAGCGTGCGCTGCCGCAAGGCCTCCAGTGCCGGGTAGATGCCGGCGATGGCTTCCAGCGCCGCCTCGCCGCTGAGGGAGGAGAGGCCGGTCTCGGGGTCGTGCAGCAGGCCGCGCACACCAGCGGCGAACTCGGTGTCGAGCTTGCGGGCGAACATCTCGTCGATGCGGATCGAGAACTGATCGCTGTCATCCGGCCACGGCGCCGCCGCCGCCTGTGCCACCGGCACGGTCGGGAAAATCTGCGCGGCCATTTCGAGGATTCCTTTCAGGCAAAAGAAAACCGGCGGGCCCAAGGCCCGCCGGTTGTTGATGACCACCTCACCTCCCCCACGCTTCGCGCGGGGCCCCTTCCTCTCCCCCGTGCTTCGCACGGCGGAGAGGACGTTCGAGCGTGGCGCTCCGACGTTGGGGACGGGCGGATGCGCGATCCGCCCATGATAGTCCTTTTCTTAGCCTATTCCTGCTGAACCTGCAACTGCCCCCGCTAGGAAAAAGTAAACCCTCATTCAGGGGCCGGGCGCGGGCCTCTACAGCAGCGGCTCCAGCGCCTCGCGCGTGGTCTTGCCCTCGACCACGGGCACGACCTCGAACTCGACGACCTCCTGCCAGTCGGCGATCCAGCGCTGGAAGGTGGTGACGTCGTCGGTCTCCATGAGCTGGAAGCAGCGGCCGAGATCGGCGCTCACGTAGCTCGCCACGAATTTCAGCCCGTCGGGCAGTGCGCGGCCCTTGTCGCGCAGCTTCCGGTAGACGGCCTTGCCGTCCTGGTTCCTGAACTTCTCGACCACCATGAAGAGCATGTGTCCCTCGCGCATTGCCTCGACTAGTCTAGGCCAAAGCATCGTCAGGAGAGAAAGATGAAGATCGCCGTCGTCGGCGCCGCCGGGCGCATGGGCCGGATGCTGGTGCGCCGCATCGCCGCCACCGAGGGCGTGTCGCTGGCCGCCGCCGCGGAATCGCCCAACAGCAATGCGCTGGGCCGCGACGCGGCCGAGGTCGCGGGGCTGGAGAAGTGCGGCGTGAAGATCGGCGGCGACAGCGCCACCGCCATCGCCGCCGCCGACGTGGTGATCGATTTCACCGTGCCGGCCGCCACCGTGGCCCATGCCGGGATCGCGGCCGACAAGGGCGTCGCCATGGTGATCGGCACGACCGGCCTCGATCCGGCGCAGACCGCGCTGGTGCACGCGGCGGCGAAGAAGGTGCCGATCATGTGGGCGGCCAACATGGCGCTGGGCGTCAACATCCTGATGGCGCTGGTCGAGAAGACGGCGGCCATGCTCGATCCCGCCTACGACATCGAGATCCTCGAGATGCACCACCGCCACAAGATCGACGCGCCCTCGGGCACCGCCCTGGCGCTCGGCCGTTCGGCGGCGGCCGGCCGCAAGGTCGAGCTGGAGAAGGTCTGGCGCCGCAGCCGCGACGGCCACACCGGCGCGCGCCCCACCGGCGAGATCGGCTTCGCCACGCTGCGCGGCGGCGAGGAAGTGGGCGTGCACACGGTGATGTTCGCCTCCGCCGGCGAGCGGCTGGAGCTGACCCACCGCTCGTTCAGCCGCGAGGGCTACGCCATGGGCGCGGTGATGGCGGCCAAGTGGCTCGAGGGCAAGAACCCCGGTCTTTACGGCATGAAGGACGTGTTGGGGCTTTAGGATCTTTCGGACCGCGCGCATCTTGCGCGCTCAGACTCATGAGCGCGCGGGACGCGCGCGGTCCGGAAAAAGCTACTCGTCCCAGGCGTGGCGGTAGCGCGGGCTGCGCATCTCGGCGAGTGCCGCCTTGAGCTGGTCGGCGACCTGCAGGCGCTCGGCGGGAGAGAGAAAGCGGCCGATCACGGCGCGGTTGCCGCGCGAGCTGACGACGAGTCGCTCCGCCGTCGCCTCGACCCGGAGCCAGTAGGCATCGAGCCGGTGCTCCTCGCGCTCGCCGTCGGGCGCCACGCGGTCGACGATCAGCTCGCGGTCGGTCAGCAGCAGCGTCTCGCTGCGGCGCGCGTCGAGGTAAGAGCGCTTGAACAGCCACCACAGCAGCCAGACGTCGAGGCCCATGAAGCCGAGGACCGGCCAGGCACCGAGCACCAGCATCGGCAGGCCGACGACCAGGTTGGCCGCCACGGCGCCGCGGATCACCCAGCGGAAGCTCTGCGGCGAGAGGCTCCGGTAGGGGCTGAGCGAGGTCGCGAAGTGGACCGCCCCGGGACCGGGCGCGGCGGGCGTTTCGGTCATGTTATGAAGCTATATGGCCCTGATGAAGCCCGCAAACATCCCCGAGTTCTTCGCCCGCCTCAGGAAGGCGATGCCGGAGCCCAGGACCGAGCTGGAATACGACAATTTCTACCAGCTCCTGGTGGCCGTGGTGCTGTCGGCGCAGGCGACCGATGTCGGCGTCAACCGCGCCACCGGGCCGCTGTTCGAGATCGTGAAGACGCCGGCCGAGATGGTGGCGCTGGGCGAGAGGAAGCTGATCGAGCACATCAAGACGATCGGCCTGTTCCGCACCAAGGCGAAGAATGTGATCGCGCTCAGCCGGCTGCTGATCGAGCGGCACGGCGGCGAGGTGCCGCACAGCCACGAGGCGCTGCAGGCCCTGCCCGGCGTCGGCCGCAAGACCGCCAACGTGGTGATGAACGTGGCGTTCGGCGAGGCGACCATCGCCGTCGACACCCACATCTTCCGCGTCGGCAACCGCACCGGCCTGGCGCCGGGCAAGAACCCGCTGCAGGTCGAGCTGAAGCTCCTGAAGCGCGTGCCCGAGGAATACCGGCTGCACGCGCACCACTGGCTGATCCTGCACGGCCGCTACACCTGCAAGGCGCGCGCGCCGATGTGCCCAAGCTGCGTCGTGAACGACCTCTGCACGTTCAAGGGGAAGACGGTCGCCCGTTAGTGGCGCGTAGCGCGCCGGTCGCTGAGGTCGAACAGGCGCGGCAGGCTGCGGGCGATCGGAAGGGAGCCTTCCACGCTGGCTTCGCGGTCGGCGATCGCCCGATCGAGCGGCAGGGCAGTCGAGATGATGCGCAGGAGGGTGTCGAACCGGGCCTCGATCAGGGCGCCGCCCGGGCCCTCGCTTTTCACGATGCTGGTGCCGTCCGGCCCGCCCTCGACCAGGAAACTCGCGGACTGCGTCTTGTGGCGCACGCGCAGGACGATCTTGCGCGCCGGCGTGGGGGTGCGCCGGGTGACAGCGTCGAGGCCGAGCAGCACCCAATCGGGCTCAAAAGCGTCGTCTGGGCGCATCGGGAACAGAAAGTGCCCGCCCCAGCGGATCAGCTCGCGAATCGCGGGCTGGAGATCGCGGCCGATGTCGGTCAGTTCGTAGGCGGGAACGTTGAAGGGCGTCGACGTGACGCGCCGCACCACGCCGCTTTCGATCAGGGCATTGAGACGCGCGGTGAGCACCGTGGGACTGACCCCGGTCAATCGGGCGCTGAGGTCGGTGAACCGCTTCGGACCGAGAAGCAGTTCGCGTATGGCCAGCAACGTCCAGCGTTCGCCGACGATTTCAGCCGCCCGGGCAAGGGCACAGAACTGGGCATAGCGGGGACCACTCATCCCGATGGAATGTCAGAGCCGACCCTCGCTCGTCAATTTCCCGAAGCGGGCATCTGCTTCATTTCCGCCACCTTAATCGCGCCGAAAGCGAGATAGGGGCAAGCTTGGGCCATTTTGAGCGCAGCGTCGATGGTGTCGGCATTGACGACGGAGAAGCCTATCAGTGGACTCGGCCCGCCATCCGGCGATATGCCCTGCGCGCTCACCATCATCGATTTTCCAAGCGGTGTGCCGGGATCGACCATGGCGGCGCCCAGGTCGGCGACCCAGGTCTTCCATTTCGCCATTTGTTTGGCGCCCTCCTCGGGTGTCTCGGGCATCTTGCCGCCATGATAGGCGAGAATGTAGTTCGGCATGGGTCTTACCTTTCCGTTTATCAGCGCCGATGGGCCAGGGCGATCAACGGCCCGACGACCGCGAACTGAACCAGCGTGAATGCGGTTTCGAGCATCAGATAGGTCGGCACCGAGGTCATGACGTTCTTGGCTGCGACCGCGAGAGTCGTGAAGGACCAGGACAGGACCGCCAGGCCGAGGCCATAGAGCAGGCCTTGCCCCAGCACGGAGCCCTTCCTGTCAGGAAAAGCGCGCGGGTACAGCCAGGAGAAAGCCATCCCCTGGATGAGCATCGAGGCAAGGCCGAAGGGAATGATCACGTCGTCGCGATACATCGCCAGCTCGCGATAGGCCGGCGCGAAGGCGACCAGGTGCCAGACATAGCCAATGGGGAAACTCGGAAGCAGGTAGGCGGCAACGCCCAGCCAGAAACTGCGCACGATCGGGGCTCCACTCGCGATGTCGAGGAATTGAGTCGCAGAACGCGGATCAGCCGCGCGGCGGTCCTTCGGCGAACGCCGGGACACCCTGACCTACGGGATCCCAGGACGGCGCCCGCGACGCATACACGACCATCTGCGGAGTGAAGAGATCGGGCTCGTCGAGGGTTGCCGCGCGCAGGAAAATCAGCTGCGGCATCGCTGCGTTCCTCGCGTAGACCCCCGTCCCGCAGGCCGGGCAGAACGCGCGGACGACCTCGGTGCCGCTGTCGGCTTTGGAATGGAACTCCTTCACCTCGCCGTGGACCGTGATGGCGTCCCGCGCGAAGCCCATCATCGCGGCATGACCGGCGGCGCTGCTCTTGCGGCAGTCGGTGCAATAGCACTTCACCTGGAAGTGCGGCTCAGCTGTACCGCTGTAGCGCACCGCGCCGCACAGGCATTGTCCGGAAACCTGCATCTCCTCATCTCCTCGATACTACGTTTAGCGTAGTAACTTGTACTAATATGGGAGTCAAGCGGGCCCGTCCTTGGGCAAGCACCACCGGGCGCGAGCCAAGACCAAACCGGGACCCGGCAGCCGGCGACCTAGACCGGCGTGGTGCGCAGCCGGCCCTCGTAGTCGCGCTTGCCGAGCGGCACGCCGCGCGAGCGCAGGATGTCGTAGGCGGTGACGGCGTGGAAATGGAAGTTGGGCAGCGAGAACGACAGGATGAAGGTCTCCGACGTGAAAGCGTGTTGTCGCGGCGCCCAAGGCCTCCAGGAGCGATCGTTCTCGTCGAGCGGGCGGTGGAGGGTGATGTTCAGCGCCTTGCCGGCCCAGCCATCGACCTCGGCGGGCGTGAGCGCCTCCAACGCCGCGATCGCCTCGTCCACCAACGCCCGCAGCCCGGCGAAGGGCATCGCCCCGATCAGCGGCGGCGGAGCGAAGACGCCGGTCTTCACCGCCTCAAGCCCCCACACCGCATGATGCGACAGGGCTTCGATCTGGAAGTGAAACGGCGCCATGTCGGCGATCAGTCGCGCCTGCACCAGGTCGTCCGGGTCGGCGCCGGTCTCGGCGCAGTGCTTCGCGGCGCGCTGAAGGAAGCCCGCGACGGCCCTGCCGGTCTGCAGGAAGGTCGGCACGCTGAGCTCGTAGAGTGAGGTCGCCATCCGGCTTTCCTTGCCCTAGCGGCCGAGCGCCATCGCCAGTCGCGCGCCCAACAGCTTCCAGATGAAGCGGACCGAGAAGCCCGGATAGGTGGGAACGTCGCGCGGGATCGCTGCCGGGTCCGGCGCGAATTTCGTGCAGACGCGCATCGCAACGGGCGGCGCCGCGCCCTCGATGCGACCGCGATAGACCGGCACCCAATGCCTGGAATCGTCGAAGGTCATGACCATCGCCGAATTGCAGCAAGTCGCGACCATGCGGTTGGTGTCGGTTTTCGGCTTGAGCTTGTCGCTCTGCAGCAGCCCGCCGCCTTTGGTGCAGCGCACCCGGTCCTTGCGGAAGAGCACGTAGGCGACGCCGCCGTCGGGATCGCGCACCGGAGGCGCGTTGGGCAGCGCCTCGATGCGGCGTGCTCCTTCCTGACAATCGTCGCAGTAACAGACGACGCCGAGGATCGGGTCGCCCGCCGCCTCGTATTCGACGCTGCCGCAGGCGCAGCGAGCGATCATGAGGGGGCGATCACGCCAGCGCCCGCAAGCCGACTCGCAACGCGTCCGCATCGTCGAGCAGCTTCTCGATCCTGGCGTGCTCGCGCTGCCAGACCGGCACGGCGGCGGCGAGACGGCGATGGCCCGCTTTCGTGAGCGTCAGCAGCCGGCCGCGCCGGTCGGCCGGATCGACGGCGATCTCGACAAGGCCATCCCGCTCGAGCGGCTTCAGCGCGGCGGTCAGGGTCGTGCGATCCATCGCCAGCAGGCTCGCGACCGCGCCGATCGACGCGGGCTCCGGCCGGTTGAGCGACATCAGCAGCGAGAACTGGCCGTTGGTGAGGCCGAACGGCCGGAACGCCTCGTCGAAATGACGCGCCAGCACGCGCGCGCCGCGCTGCGCGGCGAGGCACAGGCAATTGTCGCGCACGTGCGCAGTCGTTTCGTAGCGGACGGCGGCCTTTGACATGCTGCAATCATGTTGATATCAACTCATCATGTCAAGATGACCCGAGGAGGAACGATCATGACCTATGTGCAAGGATTCGTCGTTCCGGTGCCCGCCGCGAACAAGGAAGCCTACCGCAAGCTCGCCGCCGATTTCGCCCCGGTGCTCAAGGAGTACGGTGCGACCCGCCACGTCGAGGCGTGGGGCGACGACGTGCCGGACGGCAAGGTCACCGACTTCAAGGGCGCGGTGAAGGCCGGGCCGGACGAGGTCGTCGTCTTCGCCTGGCTGGAGTTTCCCAGCAAGGCGGCGGCCGACGCGGCGCACGCGAAGATCATGGCCGACCCGCGCATGAAGGACATGGGGCCGATGCCGTTCGACGGCCAGCGCCAGATCGTCGGCGGCTTCTCCTCGATGATCGACGAGAAGACGGGGGGCAAGACGGGTTATGTCGACGGCTACCTGGTGCCGGTTCCGGCCGGCAACAAGGAGGCCTATCGCGAGATGGCGACCAGAGCGGCGGCGCTGTTCAGGGAATTCGGCGCGATCCGCGTGGTCGAGGCGTGGGGCGAGGACGTGCCCGACGGCAAGGTCACCGACTACAAGGGCGCGGTGAAGGCCACGGCTGACGAGAAGATCGTCTACTCGTGGGTCGAGTGGCCGTCCAGGCAGGTGCGCGACGCGGGCTGGAAGAAGATGATGGAAGACCAGCGCATGAAGGATCAGCAGATGCCGTTCGACGGCAAGCGCATGATCTACGGCGGCTTCGTGCCGATCGTCGACGTCTAGTGCTCACACGCTTCCCCTTGGCGGACTCCGCCAAGGGGAAGTGCCCTCGTCTTACGAGGGCGATGGGGTTCATGCCCCCTCCGTCACCGTAAGACGGTGACACCTCCCCCGCAGACGAGGGAGGACAGCGACTTCAGCGAAAGGACACACGATGCCAACCGCCAAGAACACGATCTGCGTCTGGTACGACAAGGATGCCGAGGCGGCCGCCCGCTTCTACGCCGCGACCTTTCCCGACAGCAAGGTGACGGCGGTCCACAAGGCCCCCAGCGACTACCCGTCGGGCAAGAAGGGCGACGCGCTGACCGTCGAATTCACCGTTGCCGGAATCCCCTGCCTCGGCCTCAACGGCGGGCCCATGTTCAAGCACAGCGAGGCCTTCTCGTTCCAGATCGCCACCGACGACCAGGAAGAGACCGACCGCTACTGGAACGCCATCGTCGGCAACGGCGGGCAGGAGAGCGCCTGCGGCTGGTGCAAGGACAGATGGGGCGTCTCCTGGCAGATCACGCCGCGCGTGCTGACCGAGGCGATGGCGGCCGGCGGCGACGAGGCCCGGCGCGCCTTCGAGGCGATGATGGACATGACGAAGATCGACGTCGCCCGGATCGCGGCGGCGCGAAAGGGCTGACGGACGCCGGATCAGGCAGCCTCGGCGGTGATCTTGTCGCTTTCGTTGTCGACGACGACCGACGTCTCGAAGTAGCGGATGTCAGGCGGCGCGCCGTAGCGCTCGGCGATATAGGCCTGCCATTGCGGCGTGTAGACCGCTTCGGCGTCGGCGCGGCTCTTCCAGAGATAGACGCCGCCGCCGATCCGCTTGTCGGCGTCGAACAGGTAGTATTTGCGCACCAGGCCCTTCATGCCGCGGTACTTGGGCGCCGAGCCCTTGAACAGCTCGGCGGCTTTCCTGGCGTCGATGTCGGCCGGCAGCCTGAAATTGACGATGGCGGTGATCATGCACGCCTCCCTCTAGGCCTGGGCGCGCTCCTCGCGGACGCTCCAGAGCAGCGCGAAACCTAGCACCAGGAAGAACAGCACGCACGCCATGCCGATCCGGGTGGAGCCCGAGGCCGTGGTGACGATGCCGATGGCCAGCGGCGCCATCCAGGCGGTGGCGCGGCCGGACAGCGCGAACAGGCCGTAGAACTCGCCGCTCATGCCTTCCGGCGCGATGCGGCCGATCATGGTGCGGCTGGCCGCCTGCATCGGCCCCATGCAGAAGCCGAGGAGCAGCGCGAAGCCCATCAGCACCTTCTCCTGGGCCGAGCCGAACAGGCCGCGCGTCGGGCTGAGCGGTTCGGCCGGCACGAGGTAGAAGACGTGGTTGGCGGTGACGCCGACGATGCCGACCGTCGCGATGACGACGCCGGCGACGGCGAGCTGCACCGTGCGCTTGCTGCCGATCCAGTCGTCGAGCTTGCCGCCCAGGAAGGCGCCGGGAATGGCGAACACGGTGAGGATGATGCCGAAGATGCCGAGCGTCACCGTGCTCCAGCCGAAGGTCGCGGCGGCATAGACGCCGCCGAAGGCGATGATGGCGGCGAGCCCGTCATTGTAGAGCATGAAGGCGATGAGATAGCGCAGCGCATTGCCGAAGCGCGGGATCCGCTTCAGCGTCGACCAGAGGGAGCGGCCGCCCTCGCGCGCGGCGGCGAGCAGATTCTGGCGCCGTGCGCCGTTGGAGTCGGGCGTGAACAGGAACATCGGCAGCACGAAGATCGCAAGCCATAGCGCCGATGCGGGGCCCACCAGGCGCTCGAGCTCGTGCGTCGCGGGATCGAGACCGAACAGCGGGCGATCGTTGCTGGCCGCGAGCCCGAACATCGCGGGCATCGACACCGCGAGCACGGCGAACAACGACACCAGGCCGCCGCAATAACCCAGGCCCCAGCCGAAGCCCGACAGCCAGCCGATGCGCTCGGGCCGCACGATGCCGGGAAGCTGCGCGTTGTTGAACACGATCGACATCTCCGCGCCGACCGTGGCGAGGATGACCGCCCAGCTGATCGGCAGGATGAGGTCGGGCCGGTTGGGATAGGCGAACCACAGGCCGGCGCATCCCACGGCGAGCAGGAGCTGGAAGGCCAGGATGAACGGCTTGCGCCGGCCGCCGGCGTCGGCCATGGCGCCGAGGAACGGGCTCAGCAGCGCGATCAGGATGCCCGAGGCCGACTGCGTGAACGCCCAGGCCGACTGGCCCTGCACCGGATCGCCGACCAGCACGTTGGCGAAATAGGGCGCGAAGATGAAGGTCGTGATGATGGTGAAGAAGGGCTGGTTGGCCCAGTCGAACAGGGCCCAGCTGAACTGGCCGAGCTTCGAGGCTTCGCGCGGGGTCTCGGTCGCCGGCTGGACGCTCATACGAGTTCCACGCGTGCATGGCGACGGGCCGCCGTGGCGAGACGCCGATCATGAGTAATGAGAGCGGCGTCGAGCACCTCGGCCAACGCGACATACATCGCGTCGTAGGCGCTGAAGTTGTTTCGCAGGGCCAATACCCGGGAAAGGAGAAAGCCGTGTGGATGCCGCCGGATGGGGAAAGCCATGAAGTCGTCGAGAGCAGCCTCGGCTCGCTCTCCGTCGATCTCGCCGGCCAACGCGAAGCGGCGAATGACCTGGGCGATCTCGACATCGAGCAGGTGCGGCGCGTGGAGGGTCGGCGCGGCGGCCAACAGCCGGGTTTCGATGCCTGCGCCCCGCGGCGTGCGCAGCAGGACTTCGAGCAAGGCCGAAGCGTCGACGACGATCACCTGCTGTCGCGTTCGGCACGCACGGCGTCTGCCGTATCGACCGACAGCGTGACAGGCGGGCGGCGCGCCAAACGCGCTCGCAATTCTTCGATCGTCGGCCGCTCGGCCACTTCCCGAATCTGCTGCAGCAGGTAGTCGGACAGGGACATGCCGGCGAGCGCCGCCCGCGATTTGAGCCGGCGGTGCAGGGCGTCCGGCACGTTGCGAATCTGGATCATCGCGGACATGTGCGGAGCATCAATACATGTGCAGCACATGTCAAGCCTTGGCCCGCCATGGCAGCTGCCGGATCGCGTCGCGGTTGGTGGGCGAAAACACCTTCTGCATCGCCGCCTGCCAGGGCAGCCAGAGCTGCGCCACGTGCTCGGCCGGATCGAGGGTCGCCACCGTCAGCTCCGGCACCTGGAAGCTGAACACGTGCTCGACATTGTGCGTGACGTCGGGGGCGTAGCGGGCGCGCCATTGCGGCCAGATCTCGTAGCGGTTGGTTTGCCGCCAGTCGGTCAGCGTGCCCAGCGAGAGTCCGGTTTCCTCCAGGAGCTCGCGCCGCGCCGTCGCCTCGAGGTCGGGGTCGTCGGGCTCGCGCGAGCCCGTCACCGACTGCCAGAGGCCGCCGACATGCTTCCCGGCGTCGGCCCGTTCCAGCAGCAGCACGTCGAGCCGGGGCGTATGCACCACGACCAGCACCGATTCGGGGAGCTTGAAGGCCATCGGGACCAGCATATAAGGTCCCGCGGCAGATTTCCGAGGGGACAATGAGCAAAGAGCTTCAGGCCACCATCGATGCGGCGTGGGAACAGCGCGACGGCATCAACAGCGCGACCAAGGGGCCCGTCCGCGACGCGGTCGAGGCGGCGATCGCCGGCCTCGACGACGGCAGCTTCCGCACCGCCCAGAAGTTCGGCGACGAATGGGTCGTGAACCAGTGGCTGAAGAAGGCCGTACTGCTCTCCTTCCGGCTCTACGATTCGGTGCCGATGGACGGTGGCGCGTCGTTCCCGGGCCTCGGCGCCGCGCCGTGGTTCGACAAGGTGCCGCTCAAGACCACCGGCTGGGACGCCCAGCGCTTCGCCAAGGCGGGCTTCCGCGCCGTGCCGGGCTCGGTCGTGCGCCGCGGCTCCTACATCGCGCCGTCGGTCGTGCTGATGCCGTCGTTCGTGAACCTCGGCGCCTATGTCGACAGCTCGACCATGGTCGACACCTGGGCGACCGTCGGCTCGTGCGCCCAGATCGGCAAGAACTGCCACCTCTCGGGCGGCGTCGGCATCGGCGGCGTGCTCGAGCCGCTGCAGGCCAACCCGGTCATCATCGAGGACAATTGCTTCATCGGCGCCCGCTCCGAGGTCGTCGAGGGCGTGATCGTCGGCACCGGCGCGGTGCTGTCGATGGGCGTGTTCATCAGCGCGACCACCAAGGTCGTCGACCGCGCCACCGGCCAGATCCACATCGGCAAGGTGCCGCCCTATTCTGTCGTCGTGCCGGGCAACATCGGCGGCGGCCCCGACCGGCCCTCGACCTATTGCGCGGTGATCGTGAAGACCGTCGACGAGCGCACGCGCTCCAAGACCTCGATCAACGAGCTGCTGCGCGACTAGCCTTCTCTTATTACAACCGTCGGTAGGTTTACCAATGCTCGGCGACAGCGACAATCGCTGTCGTATGCAGCTCGCCCATCGATCTTTTCGGACAGGAGCTCTCGCGGCTCGCTTGATCGCGGCGGCGATGCTGCTGTGGCCACTGACGTCCTGCCATGTGCTGTTGGCGTTTCCCTGCCTGGCGATGGACTGCCCGACAACAGTCAAAAGCATTCCGCCATACAATGACCCTTTCGCGCGCGCCCTCGCCAAGGGCGACGATCTGAAAGCAGTCCCGTCTCTTCTGGCACGCATATCCCAGAGCCAGTTCGACGCGTTGGAGCGGCGTTGGCCGGCGGAGCCGTCATGCGATCAGACTGCGGCAGTCGGATGTCGCTACAAGATCGCCGTGGAGGTCACGGAAACCGAGGGTTTCAGATCGGACCCCGCCGGTTGCGCGCTTCTGGAAGTCGCCGTCGTCGACGGACAGGGAGGTCGCATCGACGTGCGACGGCTGAGCTACCGCACCATGCAGTGTCCGCAGAAGCCTGTCACGACAGATGGCGCTTCCACTCCGGCTGGTTCTTCAGGTGCGCGCCTTCCTTAGCGAGGATCTTGGCGGTGCGGTCGGGCGCGAAGCCCAGCTCGACGAAGGCCGGTCCGACATTGGCGACCTCGCGGTAGTCGGCGATCTTGCCGTCGCGGAGCGTCATCATCGAGCAGCCCTCGAAGCCGACTCGCTTGCCCTTGGCCTCCGGCAGCTTCGAGACGTAGCTGAACGTGTAGTAGGCATAGAGCATCCGGCCGTCGCTCACCGGCCGGTGCATCTCCCAGCGGAATTCGTGGGCGGTGCGGTAGAACCAGTCGTCGATCATCTCGGCGATCTTTTCGCGGCCCTTGAAGTCGCCATAGAAGACGTCGTGGTAGACGCCGTCCTCGGTGAACAGGCCGGCAAAAGCCTTGCCGTCCCGCTTCTCGACGGCGGCGCAGAATGACTTCAGCAGCGCTGACGTATCCATGTATTTCCTCCCGGATCGGCGCAATCATGACTAAACTCGACGACCCTGCAAAGGAGACTGCGGCATGAGCCTTTGGATCGTCCTCGGCATCGTCGTCGTGATCGGCTTGTGGCTGATCGCCGTCTACAACGGCCTGGTCGGCGGCCGGAACCAGGCGCAGACGGCGTGGAGCCAGATCGACGTGCAGCTCAAGCGCCGGCACGATCTCATTCCCAACCTCGTGCAGGTCGTGAAGGACGCCATGGGCTACGAGCAAGAGACGCTCACCAAGGTGATCCAGGCACGCAACAACGCCGTCGCGGCGAGCGGCAATCCCGCACAGGCAGGTCCCGCCGAGGCGGCACTGTCTCAGGCCACGCGCGGCCTGTTCGCCCTGATGGAGAACTATCCGCAGCTCAAGGCGAACGAGAACGTCATGCAGCTCCAGGAGGAGCTGACCACGACCGAGAACAAGATCGCCTTTGCGCGCCAGTTCTACAACGACTCGGTCAACGCCTATAACACGCGCCGCCAGAGCTTCCCGGCCGTGCTGGCGGCGGCCTCGCTGGGCTTCGGGCCGATGGATCTCTTCTCGATGCCGGAGACCGAGCGCGAAGTGCCGAAGGTCGCGCTGCGCTAGGCAGTCCCGAGGCAGGGGCGCATGGCCGCCACCACCGACTTCGTCGCCGCGCAGAAGGAGAACCGCCGCAACACGCTGCTGTTGCTGGTGGCGCTGACGGCGCTCGCCGCCCTGGTCGGCTATCTGATCGGCTGGATCCTCGAGACAGAGGGCTCCGACCGGATGCCGGCAGTGAGCGCGCTGGGCATCGGTGCGGCCGGCCTGCTGGCGGCGGTCAGCGTCGTGTGGAGCCTGATCTCGCTCGCGGTCGGCGACCGCATGGTGCTGGCAATGGCCGGCGCGAAGGAGATCGAGAAGGCCGACGCGCCGCAGCTCTACAACGTGGTCGAGGAGATCTCGATCGCCGCCGGTGTGCCGATGCCCCGGGTGATGGTGCTCGAGACCGAGGCGCTCAACGCCTTCGCCACCGGCAACCGGGTTGGCAACGGCACCATCGCCGTCACCCGCGGGCTGCTCGACACGCTCAGCCGCGACGAGCTGCAGGGCGTGGTGGCGCACGAGATGGCCCATCTCGCCAACCTCGACACACGCTACATGGTCGTGGTCGGCGTCACCGTGGGACTGATTGCGCTGGTCTGCGACATGAGCCTGCGCACCCTGAACTGGGGCTCCACACAACGCCGCAGCGACAGCAAGGGCAGCTCGGGCGGCGGCCTTCTGATCATCGTGCTGCTGGTGGTGGCGGTCCTGGCGCCGCTGGCGGCCAAGGCGGTGCAGATGGCGGTGTCGCGGCAGCGCGAGTATCTCGCCGATGCGACGTCGGTTCAGTTCACGCGCAATCCCGAGGGCCTCATCTCCGCCCTTGGCAAGCTCGCCGAAAAGGCGGCACCCTTCCCCGGCGTGAGCCGTGCCACGCAGCATCTCTTCATCGTCAATCCCATCCATGAGTTCACATCCAAGACACCGGCGCTTCTGGCCACGCACCCCGATATCCAGGATCGCATCGCTCGCCTGCGCAATCTGGGCGGCTAGCGCGGGCTTTGCCGCGGCGTTCGACCTGCAGGGCCATCGCGGAACGCGCGGGCTGGCGCCCGAGAACACGCTGGCCGCCTTCAAACTGGCGCTCGATCTCGGCGTGACGACGCTCGAAACCGACCTCGCCGTCACCCGCAACAACGAGCTGGTCATCAGCCACGATCCGGTGCTGAACCCCGACCTGACGCGCGAGCCGGATGGGCAGTGGCTCGCGGCCCCCGGGCCGGCGATCCGCACCCTCACGCTCGACGATCTCCGACGCTACGACATCGGCCGGGTCAACCCCGCGAGCAAGTATGGCCGGCAATGGCCCGAGCAGAAGCCGGTCGACGGCCAGCGCTTCCCCACACTTGCCGAGCTCTTCGCTGCGGCGGGACCGGGCGTGCGCTTCAACATCGAGATCAAGACCGACCCCAACAAACCCGATCTCACGATCGATCCCGTCCCGTTCGCGCGCCTCGCTGTCGATGCAATCCGCAAGGCAGGCGCCGCATCGCGCAGCACGCTGCAGTCGTTCGATTGGCGCGGCCTTCTTGAGGTGAAGAAGCTTGCCCCCGAGATCGCCACCGGCTGCCTCACCATCGAGAGCAACAACTTCGACACGGTGCAGCGCGCGAGCGGCCAGCGCTCGCCCTGGCTGGGCGGGCTCGATCTTGCCGCGCATGGCGGCTCCGTGCCGAGGCTCGCCAAGGCGGCAGGTTGCGCCACGTGGTCGCCCTTCTGGCGCAACGTCACAGCGGAGAACGTCAAGGAGGCCCAGGCGCTGGGGCTCAAGGTCGTGCCCTGGACGGTGAACGTGCCGGCCGAGATGGCCCGCCTGATCGATCTCGGCGTCGACGGCCTGATCACCGACTATCCCGACCGGGCAAAGCCGGTTCTGGCAGCCAAGGGCCTGAAATCCCGCTAGGCAGTTGACTCCTGCCGTCTTGTGTTCTGTATACAATGCATGCGGCCCATCCTTCCCGAACCGGATCTTTCCGAACGCATCCACGATTCCGTCCTCGAGGCGATCTGCTCGGGCGTACTGAAGGCCGGCGCACGCATCACTCAGGAGGAGCTGGCCCAGAAGTTCGGCGTGTCCCGCCAGCCGGTCCTGCAGGCGATGATGCTGCTGCGCCGCGAGGGCTTCCTGATCGATGCCGGACGCAAGGGTGTCTGCGTGGCGCCGCTCGACGTCCAGCAGGCGCGCAATCTCTACGTGGTGCGGGCAGCCCTCGACGGCGCTGCCGCCCGGCTCGCCGCCGCCAACTACACGCCGCACCTCGTGCAGCGTGGCCGCCAGCTCATTGAGGTGGGCCGGCGCGCCGTGGCCAGCGGCTACGTGCCGTCGGTCATCGAGGCCGATATCGACTTCCACCTGTTCATCTACGAGGCGTCGGGCAACCCGCTGTTCGGCGAGACCGCGCAGCAGCATTGGCAGCATCTGCGCCGGGTGATGGCTGCAGCGCTCAGCGAAGAGGATTTGCGCGTCAGCGTGTGGGACGAGCACGAAGGCATCCTGCGCGCCCTCGAAGCGGGCGAGGCCAGCGAGGCCGAAGCGCTTTGCCGCGGCCATGCCGAGCAGATGGCCGACATTCTCACGGGGCGCCTGAAAGTCGTGATTTCCCGCGCCGCCTGACGCGGCGCCATCCAACAAGAACAGGAGGAACCGCCATGAAGCTCACCGCTGAGCAGCTCAGGCAATTCGACGAAGAAGGCTACCTCTTCTTCCCGGACTATTTCTCGCCCGCGGAGACGGCGATCCTGAAATCCTCGGTGCCCGAGGTGTTCGCCCAGCGGCGTGCCGAAAACGTGCGCGAAAAGACCGGTGATGTCGTGCGCACGGCCTTCGCGGTCCATACCTATCATCCGGTGTTCGAGGCGCTGGTCCACCATCCGCGCTTCGTCGAGCCGGCCGAGCAGATGCTGGGTGACAAGACCTACATCCACCAGTTCAAGATCAATGGAAAGGCCGCCTTCGACGGCGATGTCTGGCAGTGGCACCAGGACTACGGCACCTGGAAGGCCGACGACGACATGCCCGAGGCGCGCGCCATGAACCTCGCGGTGTTCATGGACGAGGTGAACGAGTTCAACGGCCCGCTGTGGTTCATCCCGAAGAGCCACAAGAAGGGCGCGATCGAGGCGAGCCACGACCTCACCACGACATCGTATCCCTTGTGGGTGATCGACAACGACACGATCGCCAAGCTGGTGAAGCAGGGCGGCATCGTGGCGCCCAAGGGCGGCCCGGGCTCGGCGATCTTCTTCCACGGCACGCTGGTGCACGGCAGCCCGCCGAACATGTCGCCGTGGGACCGCCAGATCATCTACGTGACCTACAACGCGGTCTCCAACGCCATTCGCCGCTTCAAGCGGCCGGACTACATCGCGCACCGCGACTTCACGCCGATCGACCCGTGGGAAGACGACGCCGTGATGCGCGCCGCCCGACGCAAGGCCGCCGCGGAATAACCAAGAAAATCCGGAGGAAACGATGAGTCTCCATCGCATGCTCATGGCGCGCGCGGCCGAGGGGAAGCCGCTGCGCATCGGCGTCATCGGCGCCGGCAAGTTCGGCTCGATGTACCTGTCGCAAATCCCGACGACGCCCGGCATTCACCTGGTCGGCATCGCCGACCTCTCGCCTGATCGCGCGCGCGAGAACCTGGCGCGGCTCGGTTGGAAGCCCGACATCACCTCGGCCAGCTCGTTCGACGACGCGCTGCGCCACGGAGCCACGCACCTGACGGACGACTGGCGCGCGCTGGTCAGCAACCCGCGCATCGACATCATCGTCGAATCCACGGGTGATCCGATCGCCGCCGTCGAGCACGCGCTCGAAGCCTTCAAGCACGGCAAGAGCGTGGTGATGGTGACGGTCGAGGCTGACGCCTTCTGCGGCCCGTTGCTCGCCCGGCGCGCTGCGCAGGCCGGCGTCATCTACAGCCTGGCCTACGGCGACCAGCCGGCGCTGATCTGCGAGCTGGTCGACTGGGCCCGCACCTCGGGCTTCGAGGTGACGGCGGCCGGCCGCGGCCACAAGTGGCTGCCGCACTTCGCGCAATCGACGCCCGAGACGGTGTGGAAGTACTGGGGCCTCAACGAGGAGCAGGCCAAGCGCGGCGGCCTCAATCCGAAGATGTTCAACTCCTTCCTCGACGGCTCCAAGCCCGCCATCGAAAGTACCGCCGTCGCCAACGCCACCGGCCTCACGCCGGCGCCGGACGGGCTCGCCTTCCCGCCCTGCTCGGTCGAGGACCTGCCCTTCGTCATGCGGCCGGCGTCCGAGGGCGGCCAGCTCCACCACAAGGGCCAGGTCGAGGTCGCCTCGTCGCTCGAGAAGGACGGCCGCGCCATCCCCTACGAGATCCGCAAGGGCGTCTGGGTCGTGTTCGAGGCGGCGACCGAGTACCAGAAGAACTGCTTCGAGGAGTACATGCTCTGCACCGACCCCAGCGGTCGGTACTCGGTCATGTACAAGCGCTGGCACCTGATCGGCCTCGAGGTCGGCATGTCGGTGGCCTCGATCGGGCTGCGCAAGGAGCCGACCGGCACCGCCATCGGCTTCCACGCCGACGTCATCGCCACCGCCAAGCGCGACCTCAAGCCCGGCGAGATGCTGGACGGCGAGGGCGGCTACACGGTCTACGGCAAGCTCTTCCCGTCGGAGAAGTCGACGGGCCTCGGCAGCCTGCCCTTGGGCCTCGCGCACAACGTGAAGCTGCTGAAGCCGATCAAGGCCGGCCAGTCGCTCACCTACGCCGACGTGGCGATGGACGAGTCGCTGACCGCGGTGAAGATCCGCCGCGAGATGGAGCGCGACTTCGCCCCGGCCGCAGCCAGGATCGCGGCACAGTAGGCACGGACGACGCCAGTTTCCGAACACGAGTTGTTCGGGAACTGTCCGGCCAGGTGTTCGCAAATCGGTTCGCCAATCGCCGGATTTTCAAGTTCGGCCAATCGCTCGCTGGCGATTTCCTGAACAGCGCCGCGTGCGATTTCGACTCAGGCTCGATTCGCGGACTTGTTCAGCACTCTGTCGTCGCGCGCGGGGTAGTCCCCGCGCTGGAGGCGAAGCCTCAGGATGACGGGCTGCGGTCAGGACCGGCCCATGATAGTCTTTTTCCTAGCATATTCCTGCTGAACCTGCAAGTCCTTCAGGTGCCGGCAAATGATCCGTTCGTTTGACGTCATCTAATGTTCATGTGAAAGTCATATGAACGAAAACAACGACCTTCACTGTTCATTCGAACAATGCAGGCCGAACGGGACAGGAAACGGGTTCAGGATCCGGCAATGCTGGCGGAAGATCGCGCGCGCGCCATCGTGGAGCTCGTCCGGACCGACGGGTTCCAGGCCATTGAGGCCCTGGCCACCCAGTTCGGGGTGACACCGCAGACGATCCGCCGCGACGTCAACCAGCTCTGCGACCGCGGCCTGCTGCGCCGCCGACACGGCGGCGTCGAGCTGCCGCCCGAGGGCGAGAACCTCGCCTACCCCGCCCGCCAGGTCCTCAACATCGACGCCAAGCGCCGCATCGCCCAGCTCGTGGCCCGAGAGGTCCCCGACGGCGCCTCCCTGTTCTTCGGCATCGGCACGACGCCCGAGCAATGCGCGCAGGCGCTGGCCGACCATGCGGGCCTGCGTGTCATGACCAACAACCTCAACGCCGCCCTGGCGCTCAGCCGCAATGCCTCGTGCGAGATCACGGTCGCCGGCGGACGCCTGCGCAACCTCGACCGCGATGTGGTGGCGGGCGACGCGCACGGCTTCTTCAGCCGCTTCGCCGTCGACATCGGCATCTATGGCGTCGGCGGCGTCGCCGAGGACGGCACGCTGCTCGACTTCAGTCCCGACGAGGTGACGATGCGTAGCGAGCTGGCGCAGCATTGCCGGCAGCGCTTCCTGGTCCTCGATCATTCCAAGTTCGGCCGCGGCGCCACCGTGCGCGGCGGCCACATCGCCGAGGCGAGCGTCGTGTTCACCGATCGCCCGGCTCCTGTCGCCATCGCCCGGCAGTTGGGCGATGCCGGCGTGCGTCTCGTGTTCTGGTCCGACGACGTCGCTTCAAACGGTTCGACAAGTCAAACAAGGAGGGGCTGATCCCATGTTGAAACATCTCGCACTCGCCGCCGTACTCGGCGTCGCCGCACTGGCCAACGTGACCGACGCCGCCGCCCAGCAGCGCGCCATCTGCTACAACTGCCCGCCGGAATGGGCCGACTGGGGCTCGCAGCTCAAGGCCATCCAGGCCAAGCTCGGCATCCAGGTGCCGCCGGACAACAAGAACTCCGGCCAGGCGATCGCCGCCCTGATCGCGGAGAAGGCCAACCCGGTGGCCGACGTCACCTATCTCGGCGGCATCGCGGCCGATCCGGCCAAGGACGCCGGCGTGCTGGCGCCCTACAAGCCGAAGAACTGGGAGAAGATCCCGACCGACCTCAAGGATCCCGACGGCAACTGGTTCACGATCCACTCCGGCACGCTCGGCCTGTTCGTGAACAAGGCGGCGCTCGGCAACAAGCCGGTGCCGCAGAGCTGGGCCGACCTGCTGAAGCCCGAGTACAAGGGCCTGGTCGGCTATCTCGACCCGACGTCGGCGGCGGTCGGCCAGCTCGGCGTGATGGCGATCAACCTGGCGCTGGGCGGCACCTACGACAATCTCGATCCCGCCATCAAGTTCTTCAAGGAGCTGGCGAAGAACCAGCCGATCGTGCCGAAGCAGACCTCCTACGCCCGCGTGATCTCGGGCGAGATCCCGATCCTGCTCGACTACGATTTCAACGCCTATCGCGGCCAGTACACCGACAAGGCGCCGGTGCAGTTCGTCATCCCGAAGGAGGGCACGCTGGTGTTCCCCTACGTGATGGGCCTGGTGAACAAGGGCCCCAACCCGGCCAACGGCAAGAAGGTGCTCGACTTCGTGCTGTCGGACGACAGCCAGGCGATGTGGGGCAATGCCTACCTGCGCCCGGTGTTCGCCGACAAGCTTTCGGCCGAGGCCAAGGCCAAGTTCCTGCCCGACGCGGAATACGCCCGCGCCAAGCCGGTCGACCTGAAGAAGCTGGCGAAGGCGCAGGCCCAGATCGTCGAGCGCTATCGCAAGGAAGTGAACTGACCGGCCATGTGTTGGCGGGGCGACGGCTAGGTCGCTCCGCCAATACCAACTAAGACCTCACCCTGAGGAGCGCTCCGCAGGAGCGCGTCTCGAAGGGTGGGCACGAGCACCTCGCCTGCTGCCCATCCTTCGAGACGGCGCTTCGCGCCTCCTCAGGATGAGGGTGCATCAAGGAATCGCCAATCATGCGGCACGAAGTCCGCCGACTGATCCTTCTCCTGCTGCCGGCCGGCATCTTTTTCGCGGCCTTCTTCCTGCTGCCGATGGCGCGGCTGTTCTTCATCGGCGGCAGCGGCAAGACCGGATGGGCGGCCTATGTCGCCATCCTGACCGATGCCAACTATCTCGGCAGCCTGGTCTCGACGCTCGGCGTGGCGACCGCGACGACGGTGGCGACGCTGATCATCAGCGGCATTTCCGGCGTGTTCCTGCAGCGCCACAAGTTTCCCGGCAACGGCACCCTCGTGGCGATGCTGACCTTCCCGCTCGCCTTTCCCGGCGTGGTGATCGGCTTCATGGTCATCATGCTGGCCGGCCGCCAGGGGCTGATCGGCCAGGTCACGCAGGCGCTCACGGGCGAGAAGCTGGTGTTCGCCTACACCATGTCCGGCCTGTTCATGGGCTACGTCTACTTCTCCATCCCGCGCACCATCCTCACCGTGATGGCCGCCGCCGAGAAGCTCGACCCCAAGCTCGAGGAGGCGGCGCGTTCGCTCGGCGCCTCGCCGTGGCGCGTCGCGCTGGACGTCATCCTCCCCGGCCTGAAGCCCGCCTTCATCTCCGCCGGCGCGATCTGCTTCGCGACGGCCGTCGGCGCCTTCGGCACCGCCTTCACGCTGGCCGCCAGGATCAACGTGCTGCCGATGGTGATCTATACCGAGTTCACCCTGTCGGCGAACATCGCCATGGCAGCGGCGCTGAGCTTCGTGCTGGGCATCGTCACCTGGCTGGTGCTCGCGGTGGCACGCACGGCGGCAGGGTCCACAGTGGCGGCGGCGGGTTGAGATGAAGCATCGCGGCCTCTTCTACCTTCAGCTCGGCTTCACGCTGCTGGTCAGCGCGTTCCTGATCGTGCCCGTCGTGCTGTCGATCATGGCGGGCCTCACAGTCAACTACTTCGTCGGCATCGAGAGCGGCCTGACTTTGCGTTGGGTGTTCGAGGTCTGGAACGGCTATCGCGACACGATCTTCCTCTCCATCGGCCTGTCGCTGGCCTGCCTCGCCGTCACGTTGATCCTGGGCGTGCCGACCGCCTACGTGTTGGCCAAGCGCCAGAACGCGCTGACGCGCGCCATCGAGGAGCTGCTGGTGATGCCGGTGGCGGTTCCCGGCCTTGCGACCGCGCTTGCCCTGATCGTCACCTACGGCAGCCTGTCGGGTTTCCGCACCTCCTGGGCCTTCATCCTGGTCGGGCACGTGCTCTTCACCCTGCCGTTCATGGTGCGCAGCGTGCTGGCCGTGCTGAGTGCCATCGACCTCAAGACCCTGGAGGAAGGCGCGGCGTCGCTGGGCGCCGGCTTCTGGCCGCGTTTCCGCGACATCGTGCTGCCCAACTGCCGCGCCGGCATTCTCGCGGGCTCCCTGATGGTGGTGACGCTCTCGATGGGCGAGTTCAACATGACCTGGCTGCTGCACACGCCGCTCACCAAGACGCTGCCGGTCGGCCTCGCCGACGCCTATGCGTCACTGCGACTGGAAGTCGGCAGCGCCTATACCCTGGTGTTCTTCCTGATGATCATGCCGCTCTTGCTGGCGCTGCAAGCCTTTGCCAATCCGCGCCCGGCGAAGTTCGTGGCGGAGGAAACTGAATGATGACCGAAGCCGGCAAGCCGCTCGCGATCGCGCTCGAGAACTGCGCCAAGACCTTCCCCGACGGCACAAGGGCGCTGGAGCCGCTCGATTTCGCCATCGAGGCCGGCGAGACGGTGGTCTTCCTCGGTCCCTCGGGCTGCGGCAAGACCACGACCTTGCGCATCATCGCCGGGCTGGAGGAGCCCGACGCCGGCGGCCGGGTCCTGTTCGACGGCGAGGATGTCACGCATCTGCCCATCGAGCAGCGCAACGTCGGCATGGTGTTCCAGTCCTACGCGCTGTTCCCCAACATGACCGTCGCCGGAAACATCGGCTATGGGCTGCGCATCCGCAGGACACCTGAAGCCGCGATCAAGGCGCGCGTGGCCGAGATGCTGGGCATGATGCAGATCGCCAAGCTGGCGGACCGACGGATCGACCAGCTCTCGGGCGGCCAGCGCCAGCGCGTGGCGCTGGCGCGCGCCATCGCGGTCCGGCCGCGCGCCCTGCTGCTCGACGAGCCGCTGACGGCTCTGGACGCCAAGCTGCGCGACACGCTGCGGCTCGACATCGACGCGCTCCTGCGCTCGCTCGGCATCACCGCGATCTACGTCACGCACGACCAGGCGGAGGCGATGGCGCTGGGCGACCGAATCGTGGTCATGGAACACGGCCGCGTCGCCCAGATCGGCAAGCCGCGCGAGATCTACCAGCGCCCGGCCACGCGCTTCGTCGCGGAGTTCATCGGCACGATGAACCGCCTGACCGGCATGACGGACAACGGCGTCTTCGCCTGCCGCGCCGGCAACCTGCCCTGGGCCGACGCGCCCGCGAACGCCACCGAGATCCTGTTTCGGCCGGAGGACATCCGCGTCGCCGAGAGTCACGAGACGGCCGGCCTGCAGGGCACGGTGGCGGCGGCCTTCTTTCTCGGCGACCGCACACGGCTGTTCGTCGAGGTCGGCGAAGCGCGCCCGCTGGTGATCGAGAGCACGGCGCGGCGCGACTTCGGCCACGGAGAGGCGGTGCGGCTCGCCATCGACCCGCGCGGCCTGCTGGTCCTGTGAGGGTATTGCCATGCTGATCGCACAGATCACCGACACCCACATCAAGCTGCCGGGCAAGCTCGCCTACAGGAAGGTCGACACCGCCACGATGCTGGAGCGCTGCGTGCGGGAGCTGCTGGCGCTCGACCCGCAACCGGACCTCGTGCTGCTGACCGGCGACCTGGTCGATCTCGGCCGGCCGGAGGAATACGAGCACCTGAAATCCATCCTGGCGCCGATCAAGCAACGCATCATCGTCATCCCGGGCAATCACGACGAGCGCGAGGCGATGCGCGACGCCTTCCGCGACGGCGGCTACCTTGGAGATACCGGCAGATTCCTGCAGTTCGCCATCGACGACTATCCGCTGCGCATCGTCGGCCTGGACACGCTGATACCCGGCCAGGGCGGTGGCGAGCTGTGTGCCGAGAGGCTCGACTGGCTCGACCGGACGCTGGCCGAGAAGCCGGATGCCCCCACCCTCGTGCTGATGCATCACCCGCCCTTCGTCACCGGCATCGGCCACATGGACAAGATCGGCCTCGAGGGCCGCGACGACTTCGCGACCATCATGGAGCGCCATGCGCAGGTCGAGCTGATTCTGTGCGGCCACCTTCACCGCACGATCCGCGCCCAGGTCGGCGGTCGGCCGGCACTCACGTGTCCCAGCCCCGCGCATCAGGTCGCCCTCGACATCGATCCGGAGGCGCCGAGCTGCTTCAGCATGGAACCGCCGGGCTTCATGCTGCATTGGTGGAACGACGGAAAGCTTGTCACGCACGCCGCCGTCATCGGCGACCATGACGGGCCGTATCCGTTCTTCGACGCCGACGGCAAGCTGATCGACTAGATCGGATTTCGTTTGGACGAACTCATGATCTTCTGGATCGCGAGCGTCCCGCTCGCCTCATGAGCGAGCCGGAGGCTCACGGTCCAGAAGACTATGAATTCTCGAGCGGACCAGCGCCGGTGCCCTACAGCGCGTGCTCGGGATCCTTGGCCTTGTCGACGTGCGGCCTTCCCTCGGCTTCTTCGCGCTCCTTCTCCTTGCGCGCCTTCAGGAGCTTGCGCAGGATCATGTTCCGCTTGAGCGCCGAGATGTGGTCGATGAACAGGATGCCGTCGAGATGGTCGATCTCGTGCTGCAGGCAGGTCGCGAGCAGGCCTTCGGCCGCCAGCTCCTGCGCCTTGCCCTCGCGGTCGAGGTAGCGGACCGTGACCTTGGCCGGGCGGACCACCTCCGAATAGTGCTCCGGCACCGACAGGCAGCCTTCCTCGTAGGAGGCGTCCTCGTCCGAGGCCTCGACGATCTCGGGATTGGCCATGAACAGCGGACCGGTCTTGGTGTCCTCGCGTTCGATGTCGAGGACGATGACACGCTTCAGCACGCCGACCTGCGGCGCCGCGAGCCCAATGCCCGGCGCGGCGTACATCGTCTCCAGCATGTCATCCATGAGCTGACGCACGTCGGCGTCGACCTGGTCGACCGGCCTGGATTTCTTCTTCAGGCGCGGATCGGGCGCCGTGAGGATGGGCAGAAGGGCCATCGAGCCTAAATATTCAGCGGAATCGGGCTTTTCAAGACCATTGCCGGGTCAGTTCCGGGTCACCATGGTGCCGACGCCGGCCTCGGTGAAGACCTCGAGCAGGAGCGAATGGGGCACCCGACCGTCCATGATGACGGCGGCCTCGACGCCCGAGTTCACCGCGTCGATGCAGTTCTCGACCTTCGGGATCATGCCGCCCGAGATCGTGCCGTCGGCGATCAGGGCGCGCGCCTGATCGACCGTCATGTCGCTGATGAGCTTGCCCTCCTTGTCGAGCACGCCCGGCACGTCGGTCAGGAACAGGAGGCGCTTGGCCTTCATGGCGCCAGCGATGGCGCCGGCCGAGGTGTCGGCGTTGATGTTGTAGGTCAGCTCGTCGTTCACGCCGAAGCCGATCGGCGCGACCACCGGGATGACGTCGGCGCGGCGCAGCTGCTCCAGCACCATGACGTTGATCTTGGCCGGCTCGCCGACCTGCTTCAGGTCGACCTTCAGCAATTCGCCGGTCTTGGGATCGCGCATCTCCGTGACCTTGTTGGCCAGGATCAGGTTGCCGTCCTTGCCGCAGATGCCGACGGCGATGCCGCCGCATTCGTTGATGTCGGCCACGATCGCCTTGTTGATCGAGCCGGCCAGCACCATCTCGACGATCTCCATGGTCGCCGCATCGGTGACGCGCAGCCCGTTCACGAACGTGCTCTTGATGCCGACCCGCTCCAGCATCTTGTTGATCTGCGGACCGCCGCCATGGACCACGATCGGGTTCATGCCGACCTGCTTCATCAGCACGACGTCGCGCGCCACCAGGTCGCCGAGCTTGGGGTCGGTCATGGCATGGCCGCCGTACTTCACCACGAAGGTGGCGTCGTTGTGCCGACGCATGTAGGGCAGCGCCTTGGAGATGGTCTCGGCCATGCGGATGAGCCGCCTCTGCTCCTTGTCGGTCTGGACCGGCTCGGCCATTTCTTCAGGTTCCCGTGTGCCTAAGGTGGGTGCGCCTAGGTTGGCAAAAGCCCTCTCCCGGCGCGGGAGAGGGCTGAGACGGCATCATATATCAGGCGGGCGGCGGATAGAAGAAGTGCCCGCACCGCGGCAGGATGTCCGGATGTTCGATTCCGAAATCCTGGCCGACCGCGGCTTTGCCGTGGCGCGGAACCTGGTCGGGCCCGCCGAGTGCCGGGCTCTCGCCGCCCTGTGGCCCGAGCAAGCCAGATTCCGCAAGCACATCGTGATGCAGCGCCACGGCTACGGGCAGGGCGAATACCAGTATTTCGCCTATCCGTTGCCCGACCCGGTCGAGCGCCTGCGTCAGGCGCTCTATCCCGAGCTCGCCCGGGTGGCGAACCTCTGGAACGAGCGGCTCGGCCGGCCCCGGCGCTTCCCGCCCACCCTCGACGCCTGGCTGAGCGAGTGCCACGAGGGCGGCCAGAAGCGTCCGACGCCGCTGCTGCTGCGCTACAGAACCGGCGACTACAACTGCCTGCACCGCGACCTCTACGGCGAGCTTGTCTTTCCGCTGCAGGCCGCCGTGCTGCTGAGTGCGCCGGGCCGCGATTTCGCGGGCGGCGAGTTCATGCTGGTCGAGCAACGGCCGCGCCTGCAGTCGCGCGGCGAGGTGGTGCCGCTCGAGCAGGGCGATGCCGTGATCTTCGCCGTGAACGAACGGCCGGCGAAGGGATCGCGCGGCTGGCAGCGCACGGCGATGCGCCACGGCGTGTCGAGCCTGCGCCCAGGCGAGCAGGGCAGCCAGCGCTTCACGCTCGGCATCATCTTCCACGACGCGGCGTAGAGAATTCGGTTGAAGAGTGTGCATGCATCTTCAACTAGCGTGAAGATCATGGCAGATTGCCATCCGCAATCACCGGTCCTCGCATCAGGCGAGGTCGGCCTCGACGAGGATCGGCGCGCTCATGAATTCAAGATACGCTTTTCTGGCCTGCCTCGCGGGCTTGGTCTGCTCGAGCTGCGTCAGCACGGATGCTGGGCAAGGGACCGTCACGAACGCGCAGTTCGTACCGGGTGATCGCATCCAGATCCAGAGTCGATTCGACATCCGGGAAGTCAATGCCGCCAACCTCGGCAGCGAAGCCCATCGCTGCGTGCCGCAGCTCAGTGCCACATCCAAGGCTGTTGTGGAGCAGGCGGCGAAGCTCCCGCTTCCGCGAGGTACGGTGGTAAGCCTGTCGCACATCGACGCCGCGAACTTCCTGGTGATTGCGGGATCGAACTCGATATGCCTTCGACAGAGCACGGCCCGATATCCGATCTTTGCCGGCGAGGTCTTTCTTGGCACGGTGAATCCCATGGGAGTGCCGCCCGACATCACCGACAGATGGTACGCCGAGCTCGCCAAGCGCATCGCTGAGACGGGCCGCACGACAGCCGCCTATGTCTTCCCCAATGGAAATGCCTACATCGCGAGCTACTGGATCGATCCTCCGCTCAAGACGCGGCTGTATTACTCCAGCGAGTTCAAGAAGGCCGGCACGTGGGAATCGGGCACCTACGATTTCCGGTTCGCCAACCAGAACCTGACCTCGGTCTCAACGACCACACGGAATGGCTCGAAGACGAAGTCGAACCCCATCGAGGGCCGCTGAGAACCGTCAGGCGCGGTCTTGGGCGCCGGCGACCGCCATGATCCCGGCCCGCAGCTCGGGGATGCCGAAGCCGGTCTCGCTGCTGGTCGGCAGCACCTCGGGGTGGGCCGCGCCATGCTTGCGCGCCACCGCTTCGGCGGCGGCGACGGCGCGCGGCACGTCGGCCGCCGTGAGCTGGTCGGTCTTGGTGAGGATGAGCTGGTACGAGACGGCCGCGCTGTCGAGGTTGCGCATCGTTTCCCGATCCGCCTCCTTCACGCCGTGGCGCGAATCGATCAGCAGGCAGACCCGCTTGAGCGTCGGCCGGCCGCGCAGATAGGCCGAAGCGAGATCCTGCCATGTCTCCTTCATCGACCTCGATACCTGGGCGAAGCCGTAGCCCGGCAGGTCGACCAGCAGCAGCTTCCCGGCAAGGTCGAAGAAATTGACCTGCCGCGTGTGACCGGGCTTGGCCGACACGCGCGCCAGGGTGCGCCGGCCGGTCAGCGCGTTGACCAGGCTCGACTTGCCGACATTGGAGCGGCCGGCGAAGGCGACCTCCGGCAGCGAGACCGGCGGCAGCGATTCGAGCGATGCGGCGCCCGAGACGAACTCGCAGGGGCCGGCGAAGAGCCTGCGCGCCGCCTCGATCTCCTCCGGCGTGCGCTCGGCCATCCCTAGCCCTTCTTGCCCGAGCCCTTGCCGCCCTTCTTGGCCCCATTGGTCGCCGCCGGCGCAGGCGTTGCCGGCACGGGCGCCTTGCCGCCGCCGATCGGCGTGCCGTGGCGGCGCATGATCGTGTACTGCTGGGCGATCGAGAGGATGTTGCTCCACGCCCAGTAGATCACCAGGCCGGCCGAGAACGGCGCCAGCATGAAGGTGAACAGGATGGGCAGGAACTGGAAGACGCGGGCCTGCACCGGATCGGTCGGCTGCGGGTTCAGCTTCTGCTGCAGGTACATCGTCACGCCCATGATGATGGGCCACAGGCCGATGTTGAAGAACTGCAGGAACTGCGGCACGTCCCAGGCGAACAGGCCGAAGCCGGTCAGGATGGTCAGCGGATCGGGCGCGGCCAGATCCTTGATCCAGCCGTAGAACGGCTGATGGCGCATCTCGATGGTGGTGTAGAGCACCTTGTAGAGCGCGAAGAACACCGGGATCTGCACCACGATGGGCAGGCAGCCGGCGGCCGGGTTGACCTTCTCGCGGCGATAGAGCTGCATCAGCTCCTGGTTCATGCGCTGGCGGTCCTCGCCGAAGCGCTCCTTGAGCTTCTCCATCTCCGGCTGCAGCCGCTTCATCTTGCTCATCGCCGCATAGGACTTGTTGGCCAGCGGGAAGAACACCGCCTTGACGATCACGGTCAGGATCAGGATCGACAGGCCGAAATTGCCGAGCTGCACGTAGAGCCACTCGAGCAGCCAGAACAGCGGCTTGGTGAAGAACCAGAACCAGCCCCAGTCGATGGTGAGATCGAACTTCTCGATGCCGTACTTCTTTTCGTAGTCGTCGATCACGCGCACGATCTTGGCACCGGCGAACAGGCGCCCGTCGGTCGTCGCGCTGGCCCCCGGCGCCACCGAGACGCCGGCGCCGACATAGTCGATCTGGTACTTGAGGTCCGTCCCGGCGCCGGTCTGCTTGATCGAGGCGTCGAGCTTGGCCTTCTGGTCGGGGACCAGGGTCGCCATCCAGTACTTGTCGGTGATGCCGAGCCAGCCGCCGGTCGTCGCGAACTTCTGCTGCTTGTTGCCCTTGAAGTCGGAGTAGCCGAATTCCTTCAGCGTGCCGTTGAACACGCCGTAGGGGCCTTCGTGCAGGATGTAGATGCCCTCGGCCGCCGGCTCGCCGTAGCGCACGACGAGGCTCCACGGGAACAGCGTCACCGGCTTGTCGGTCTTGTTCTCGACGCTCTGCTTCACGTCGAACATGAAGAATTCGTCGATCGACACGGTGAGACCGAAGACGAGGCCCGCACCGTTGTCCCAGCTGAGCTGGACCGGCTTGCCGGGCGCCACCGTGGCGGCGTTGGCCGTCCACAGCGACTCAGGCCCCGGGACCTTGATCGCCGGATCCGACGACGACCAGCCGAACTCGGCGTAGTAGGGATGGGCGGTGCCGATCGGCGAGAGCACCGGCACGGGCGGGCTCTTGGGATCGATCGTCTCGCGATACTTCACGAGCTGCACATCGTCGATGCGTGCGCCCCTGAGCGCGATCGAGCCGACCAGCTCGGCGGTGTTGAACGTGACGCGCGGGCTCCTGGCCAGCGCCTCGCTGCGGCTCACGACCGGTTGCTGCGCCGGGGCGCCGCCCGGACCGGGCTGGGCGCCGGGCGTGGCCGGAGCGGCCGGTGCCGTCGACTGGCTGCCGGCGGGCGCCTGCGGTGCGCCGGGCTGCGTCGTCGCCTGCTGGGTGCCGTTGACCGGCGGCTTGGCCGGCGGAAATGCCGCCTGCCAGCCCACGATGATCAGCACCGAGAGCGCGATGGCGACAATGAAATTCTTCTGGTCCATTTGGCGACGATCTTTCGTGGCGCGTCAGACGCGCTCGGCAGGTTGGCAGGAAAGCGGGCGGGCGCCGGCGGCGGGCGGCACCGGGTCGTAGCCGCCGGCGCTCCACGGGCCGCAGCGGCAAAGCCGATGGGCGGCGAGCCAGCCTCCCTTCAGGGCGCCATGCCTGGTCACGGCCTCGGCCGCATAGGCCGAACACGAGGGTTCGTAGCGGCAGGCACCGACGAAGAAGTAGGCGAGGGTCAGCTGATAGAAGCGGATCGCGCCGCGCAGGACCATGGACATCATGCGGCCCGGAAACTGGCGATTTAAGCCGGCGCGCGCAAGCCGTCCCTTGCAGGTCATGGCGTCGCGACGGCCAATGCCTTGAGGCGCTTCAACGCCTCGTGCAGCTCCCGGCGGAGGGCCGTGAAATCGCGGCCAAGGGCTGCCTGGCGGCCGACCAGCACATAGTCGAGGTCGGCACGGGCCTGGCCCGGGATCTCCAGCCGCGCCGCCTCGCGCAGGCGGCGGCGGACCCGGTTGCGGACCACGGCATTGCCGACCTTGCGGCTGACCGTGAAACCGACGCGGATGGCGGGCAGGGTGAGATCGGGCGGCAGCGGCGCCGCCTGCAGCACGAAGCCGGGCATGGCGCAGCGCCGCCCGGCCTGGACGCGCAGGAAATCTCGACGATTCGGCAGACGCCCGAGGGCCGCCGCGGCCAAAAGAGCTAGGCCGACAGGCGCTTGCGGCCCGACCGGCGGCGGTTGGCGATGACCTTGCGGCCACCCACCGTCGCCATCCGGGACCGGAAGCCGTGCCGACGCTTGCGCACCAGCTTGCTCGGCTGATAAGTGCGTTTCATGACGCAACTCCTTCAAACACAAGGCCCCCGCGCGGCGCGTCGGGGGCAAATTCCGTGGGCGAGCGTAATAAGCGTGTGACCCCTCGGAGTCAACGAGCGGCTAGGATGGCCTGATGACCCTCTTCCTGCACGGCTACCGCTACAGCGTCTACAACCGCATCGCCCGACTGGCGCTCGAGGAGAAAGGTGTCGCCTACGAACGAGTAGAGGTGAACCCCTTTGCGCCCGACCGGCCGGCCGAATACCTGGCTCTCCACCCGTTCGGCCGGGTTCCGACCCTCGTTCACGACGGGTTCGTGCTCTACGAGACCGGCGCCATCACCCGCTACATCGACCGCGCCTTCCCGGGGCCCGCCCTGCAGCCGGCCGATCCCGGGAGGGCGGCCCGCCTGGACCAGATCATCGGCGTGGTCGACTCCTACGCCTATTGGCCGCTGGTCCGGCAGGTCTTCTCGCACGATGTCTTCCGGCCGCGCATGGGCAATGCGGCCGACCAGGCCGAAGTGGCGACGGGATTGGAGTCCGCTGCGAAGGTGCTGGACGCCCTCGAGGCGCTGGCCGCGGCCGGCCCCTGGCTGGTCGGCCCCTCGATCTCGCTCGCCGACCTCCATCTCGGGGCGATGATCGCCTACTTCGTGCTGTCGCCGCGCGGCGCGGCGCTGCTCGCGGACCAGCCGAAACTCGCCGCATGGTGGGCGCATCTCTACACGCGGCCGAGCATGGCCGCGACGGATCCTCGCCTGCCGGTCACTCAAGCGTGACAGCATGTGCTTTGAGGTCGGCCGCCCGCGGTTCAATATCGATGCCGCGCGTCACAAAGGAAGCGATGAACCTGTCGATGCTGCGCCGATTGCTGCCGGTGGTGATCCTGCTGGCGGGGCTGGTGCTTTTCCTGCTGCTCGGTCTGGAGCGCTATCTCTCCTACGACATGCTGGCGCGGCACAAGGCGGTCGTCACCGCCTGGGTCGCGACCCATACGCTGCTGGCCGCTCTCTGCTTCGTCGCCGCCTATGCCGTCGTCGTCGCCTTCTCGTTGCCTGTCGCGGTGCTGATCACGCCGGTGGGCGGCTTCCTGTTCGGCGTCTGGATGGGCGCCGTCCTGTCGGTCGTCGGCGCGACGCTGGGATCGATCGCCGTCTTCCTCGCCGCCCGCACGGCCTTCCACGATCTCTTCCGCGCCCGCGCCGGCGCCTCGCTGGCCCGCCTCGAAGCGGGCTTCCGTCGCAACGATTTCAGCTATCTCCTGTTCCTCCGCCTCGTACCGGTCTTCCCGTTCTGGCTGGTCAACATCGTGCCCGCCCTGCTCGGCATGCGCCTGGATCGCTACACGCTGGCGACTCTGATCGGGATCATGCCCGCCGCGATCGTCTATTCGAGCGTCGGCGACGGGCTCGGCAAGGTGCTGAAGCGCGGCGAGCATCCAAACTTGGGCATCATCTTCGAATGGCACGTCCTGCTGCCGCTGCTGGGCCTTGCCGCCCTGTCGCTGGTGCCGGTCCTCTATTCCCGGTGGCGCGACCGGAACGGGCCCTGACATGAGCGGCACGCTCACACCGGACGTCTGCGTCGTCGGGGGCGGCTCGGCTGGCCTCGTCGTCGCGGCGGGCGCCGCCCAGCTCGGTCTCGACGTCGTGCTGATCGAACGCGCTCTGATGGGCGGTGACTGCCTCAACTATGGCTGCGTGCCGTCGAAGGCGCTGATTGCGGCGGCCAAAGCGGCGCAGGCCCAGCGCAGCGGCGCAGCCTTCGGCATCGCGCCTGTCGAACCGTCGGTCGATTTCGGCAAGGTCATGGACCATGTCGCGGGCGTGATCGCCGCCATCGCGCCCAACGATTCGGTGGAGCGTTTCGAGAAGCTGGGCGTTCGCGTCCTGAAAGAGGAGGCGCGCTTCGTCGGCCGCACCGAGCTGCAGGCCGGCAGCCATCGCATCCGCAGCAAGCGCATCGTGCTCGCCACCGGCTCGCGTCCGACTCTCCCGCCGATTCCGGGCCTCGCCGACGCACCGCACTTCACCAACGAGACGGTCTTCGCCAACCGCACCCTGCCATCCCACCTGATAGTGATCGGCGGCGGACCGATCGGGCTCGAGATGGCCCAGGCGTTCCGTCGACTGGGTTCGCGCGTGACGGTGCTGGAGGCGGTGAGGTTCCTGCCCAAGGACGATCCCGAGCTCGCGGCCATCGTCGTCGCACGCCTGCGCCACGAGGGAATCGAGTTGCTCGATGGCGTGACGATCGCACGGGTCGAACCCGGCGCCGCGATCCTCGAGGACGGAATGCGGATCGAGGGATCCCATCTGCTGGTCGCCGCGGGACGGGCGCCGGTGTTCGATGGCCTCGACCTCGACACGGCGGGCATTGCCCATACGCCGAGAGGCATCACCGTCGACGGCGGCTTGCGCACCTCCAATCGCAGTGTCTGGGCGATCGGCGACTGCAACGGCCTCTATGCCTTCACCCACATGGCAGGCCACGAGGCGTCGCTGTTCATCCGCGGCGCGCTGTTCCGGGCGCCGGCGAAACTCGACCCGGCCATCGTGCCCTGGGCGACCTACACCGATCCTGAACTCGCCCAGGTCGGCCTCGGCGAACGCGATGCCCGGGAGAAGCATGGCGACGGCATCAGGGTGCTGCGCTGGAAGTTCGCCGAGAACGATCGTGCCCAGGCGGAACGCGACACGGACGGTCTGGTGAAGGCGATCACCGACGGACGCGGCCGCGTGCTGGGTGCGGGCATCGCAGGCCCGCAAGCCGGCGAGCTCATCCAGCCCTGGTGCCTCGCCATCGCCGGCCGCCTGAAGATCTCGACGCTCGCCAGCTTCGTGCCACCCTATCCGACGCTCGGCGAGACGGCCAAGCGTGCCGCCGGCAGCTACTACACCGAGACCCTCTTCGGCGCGCGCACGCGTGGTCTGGTGAGGTTCCTGGCACGCCTGCCGGTTTGGTGACCGCGTTGGGCGGGTTCGCTAGAGTTGCATCATGACCGCCGACGTCTCCGTGCCGGCCCGATCCGTCCGTCCTGCGCGCCGGCTCGCCGGCGCCTTCGGCCTGTCGTGGCGCATCCTCGGGCTGGTGATTATTGCCGTGATGACGGCCGAGGTCGCGATCTTCCTGCCCTCGATCGCCCGCTTTCGCATGGTCCATCTCGAGCAGCTGATCGAAAGCGGCACGCTGGCGGCCCTCGCGCTCGACGCCACGCCCGACAACATGGTCACGGAGCAGGTGAAGCGCTCGCTGCTGAACCACGCACGCGTCGAGGCCGTGGTTCTGGTCGAGCCCAACAAACCCAAGCGTGCACTGATGAACATCGAGCCGCGGCCGGAAATGCAAGGCTTCAACCTGACCGACCGCAGCGCGCTTGGCCTGATCTGGGATGCGCTCGAAGCGATGGCGCGCGACGGTTCGCATTACATCCGCGTCGGTGGCGAGTCGATGCGCCTACCGAGCGCGATGGTCTGGATCGTGGTCGACGAGCTGCCGATGCGGACCGCCATGTACGGTTACGCCAGCCGAATTCTCGTGCTGTCGATCATCATCGCGCTCTTCACCGCCGCCTTGCTCTATCTCGCCCTGCGCTGGCTGGTCATACGTCCCCTGCAGGATCTCTCGGCCGATATGACGGCGTTCCGCCGCGAGCCGGAGCATGCCGGAACGGAACGGCCGCCGACCAGGCGCAATGACGAGATCGGCGTGGTCGACCGCGAGTTCCGCAACCTGCAGCGCGAGCTGCGCGCCTCACTGCGCCAGAAGTCGCGGCTAGCCGAAGTCGGCGCGGCGACCAACAAGATTAACCACGACCTGCGCAACATGCTGTCGACGGCGCGGCTCCTGTCGGACCGGCTGGCGCGTAGCGACGACGAGCGCACGCGCGCACTGGCTCCCACCATCCTCAACACCATCGACCGTGCCGCGCGGCTGGCGAGCGACGCCATTGAGTACGTGCGGGAGCGGCCGACGCCGCGCCTCGCCGACGTCGATCTGGCCGATCTGGTCGACGAGGTCGGCATCGCCTTGCAGGAGCAGGGTGAGGACAGGGACCCCAACCTGCTGCGCAGCTGGGTCAACGAGATCGGCGGCGACGGCGCCATCCGTGCCGACCGCGACCTGCTCTATCGCGTGTTCGTCAACCTCGGCCGTAATGCCTTCGAGGCCGGCGCCACCAGCGTCACCGTGCGGGCGCGGACCGTCGGCAACTTCCTGGTCGTCGACGTGGCCGACAACGGGCCCGGCGTACCGACGGCAGTGGTGAACCAGCTCTTCAGGCCCTTCACGACCGGCGGACGGCAAGGCGGCGCAGGCCTGGGGCTCGCCATCGCCCGCGACCTGGTGCGCCTGCACAACGGTGATATCACGCTCGCGGAATCGGGCGCGCAGGGCACCGTGTTCCGTTTCACGCTGCCGACGACCGCCGCCCAGGTCAGCCTTCACTCTTCAAACGCGCGATGAAGGTGCGAACGCGTTCGGCATTGCCGCCAAGATCGGATTCGCCGATGCGGCTTTTCGACCGGATGTCGACCTGACTGCCGTTGCCTCGCGGACGGATACGCACGACGATGTCGTCGCGAAAGCCGAACCACTTGCTGGTTGCCACGGCCTCCAACCGACCTTCCGCCGGCGCACGGGCCACGATGTCCCAATCGAGCGACATCGCCGCGCGGTCGACGCGGCGGAAGGCCTCGTCGGGTGGCACGGACAAGATGATCGGCACGATATCGGGGAAGGCCGCGTGTTGCAGCGCCGCGCTTGCCGGCGGATAGGCGGGCGGATTCGGCGCGCCCCGCCGCAACTGGGCCGTGACGACCAGCGGCGGCGGATTGGCGGTATCGGTGGTGATGTCGTTGATGGCGGGGAGTTGCTGGGCCTGCAGGAACCAGCTCACGGGCACCCAGGCCCCGGCGACACCGATCACGATCGCGAGGAAGGCCGCAACGAATCCGCGACGGCGATCGCCCGGCCGCGACGGGATGATCGTGGCGAGCCCCAGGGCCACACCGGCCACCGTAAGGTAGAAGCCGTACCGGAAGACGGCGATCACCGCCTCCATGTCCAGCGCGAGATAGCGGTGCAGCGGGCCCGAAACGGCGACGATGGCGGCGCCGACGGTCGCAAGAATGAAGGCGATACGCGCCAGTCGGTGACTTGTCGGATTGGTCGGCCTGGCGAACATCCACGCTCCGCTGCTGGAGCATGCTAGCCGCGAAATCGGGCGCACGCATCCGCTCGACAAGCCACGCTTCATTCTCTATGCGGCGGCGATGGAATCGGCCGACATCCTCCGGCGCAGCGCCATGGCGGCCGGTCTCGCCGCCATCGGTCTCTGGGGAGCGCTTGCCGCACTGTCGGTCCTGGCCGGCCGGATTCCCCCGTTTCAGATGGTTGCCATGACGTTCGCCGTCGCCGCCGCAATCGGCGTCGCGCGCGCCCTGGCACGCGGCGTTGGCTGGAGCGGCCTGGTCCGCTGGCCACCGAGGGTCTGGCTCCTTGGAGTCGGCGGCCTGTTCGGCTACCACGCGCTTTATTTCGCATCGCTGCAGCTCGCGCCGCCCGCCGAGGCCAATCTGGTGAACTACCTCTGGCCGCTGCTGATCGTGCTGTTTTCTGCGCCGCTGGCAGGCGAGCGCCTGGGCTGGCCGCACCTGGCGGGAGCGGCGCTTGGCTTCGCGGGCGTGGTGCTGCTGGCCTTCGGTCATGGCGTGCATTTCGCTGCCGACCACGCTCTCGGCTACCTGCTGGCGCTGGGATGCGCCTTTACGTGGTCGCTCTATTCGGTCCTGTCGCGCCGCTTCGGCGAAACACCGACCGACGCCGTCGCCGCCTTCTGCGCGGTGTCGGCCGTGCTGTCGCTCGCCTGCCATTTCGCCTTCGAACGCACGGTTTGGCCCGCCTCGGCGACCTCCTGGCTCGCCGTACTGGCGCTCGGCCTCGGCCCGGCCGGCTCGGCCTTCTATTTCTGGGATCACGCGGTGAAGCGCGGCGACATCCGCGCGCTGGGCGCGCTGTCCTATGCAACGCCCATCCTCTCGACCGCGATCCTGGTCGTCTGCGGGCTGGCCGAGCCCACGAGCGCGCTCGTGCTGGCGGCGCTGCTGGTGACCGTCGGTGCGATCCTCGCCTCGCGCAACCTCTGGAAACGCTAGCCGGGTCGCCAGTCCGGCGGCGCGAGCTCGAATCCGGCGAAGTCGAAGGCCGGCGCAACCGTGCAGCCGACCAGTGTCCAGTTGCCGAGCGAGCGGGCCGCCTGCCAGACGCCGCGCGGCACCACGAGCTGCGGCGTCTCGCCGATGCCGAAATCGCTGCCCAGCCGGAGGCGGTGCGTCGCCTTGCCGTCGCGGCTCATCGAGAGCTCGAGCGACGCACCGGCATAGTGATGCCACACCTCGTCGGCATCGACCCTGTGCCAGTGCGAGCGTTCGCCGCCTTTCAGGAGGAAGAAGATCGCCGTGCTGGCGCCACGCCCCGTGTCGGGCGCCCGGAAGGTCTCGCGGAAATGGCCGCCTTCGGGGTGCGGTTTCAGCCCGAGCCGGGCAATGATTTCGTCGGCCGTCACGCTCAGGCCGGCGGCGGGACCGTCGCCTTCATGGACGGCGTCTTGGAGAACGTGGCGAACCACTTGGCGAGCTTCGGCCGCTTGGCGCGCCAGTCGTGGCTGGAGAAGCGGAAATCGAGATAGCCGAGCGCACAACCGATCGTGATCGTCCCGATGGTCGGCTTGCCCTTCAGCGCCTTGGCTTCCGCCTCGAGCTGGTCGAGCACACCGTCGATCTTCTTCATCTGTCCCTTGCTCCAGTCCGGCCAGCGCCGGTCTTCCGGGCGCAGGAAGCCCTCGTAGCGCGCCAGCAGCGCGGCATCGAGCAGGCCGTCCCCCATCGCCTGCTGGCGCAGCGCCACCCAGCGGTCGCGGCCCTTGCGCGGGAACAGCTTGCGCCCCTTGTGTTGGCTGTCGAGATACTCGCAGATCACCGGCGAGTCGAAGAGGTCCATGTTCTTGATCGACAGCGCGGGGATCTTGCCGATCGGATTGTGCTTGTCGACATCGGCATTGGGCGCCACCGGGCTGAGCGCCACGTTCACCATGTCGATCTTCTTGTCGAGGCGGGTCTCGAGAGCCACCACGCGGACCTTGCGGGCGTAGGGCGACGCCGGGGAATAATAGAGCTTCATCTTGGCCATGGTCGGTCTCCTGTCTTCCGGTCGCGTCAGGCGCCGGCCATCCTCGGTATGTCGGTGTCGTTGAGGCGTACCTTGTGTGCGGTGTCGATGAGCTGCTGCCAGGTCGTCGTATCGATGGGGACGCCGTTCTTCTCCCGGTCGACTTTGCGGGCACGCTCGGGTTCGCCGGGCACCAGCACCTCGGCAACGCCGGGCTGAGGCCGGGCGGATTTCACCCAGCCGATGAAATGATCGACCTCGTCCTCGAAGAAGGCAGTGCCGCCCATCGCCTCGGGATCGATAATGATCGACAGCATGTTGTTGATGATGTCGGTGCCGTCCTTCTTGATCGTGCGCGGGCTGTGCGTGCGGCCGCCGGTCAGCGCGCCGGCCAGCAGGTCGCAGATCACCGCGAGGCCACCGCCCTTGTGCAGGCCGAACGGCAGGATCGCGCCGTAGGGCGGGTTGTACATCACGCCTGGCTCGGTGGTCGCGTTGCCCGCCGCGTCGATCAGCAGGCCGGGCTCCATTTGGATCTTCTTGTTGGTGGCGACGCGCACCTTGCCCATCGCTACCTGGCTGGTCGCGAAATCGAGCACGATCGGCTCTTGGCCCTTGCGCGGGATGGCCGTGCAGTAGGGATTGGTGGTAAAGCGCGCCTCGGCGCCGCCGAACGGCGCCACCAGCGACTTGTGACCGTGCACGTTCACCCAGTGCGTGCTGACCATCCCGGCGCGCGCGCACTGCTCGCCCCAGTGCCCGATGCGTCCGATGTGATGCGAATTCGTCAGGCCGACGACGCAGACGCCATGCTTCTTCGCGCGCTCGACGCCGATGTCCATCGCCTCCTTGGCGATGACCTGGCCGTAGCCGGCGCCACCATCGACCACGATCACCGCGCCGTTGTCGCGATCGAGCCTGGCGTGGTGGTTGCGCTTACACGCCCCTGTCGTCGTGTTCTGGATGTAGTGTGGCATCATGCCCACGCCATGGCTGTCGTGGCCGAACAGATTGGCGAGCACGAGATGGTCGGCGACGAGCCTGGCTTCCTCGGCCGAACTACCGTCAGCCCGGCAAATTGCCATCGTGAAGCCGTGCAGGCGGTCCGGCTTGATGCGCATCTCGCCTACAGAGCTCTGCTGCTCGGCCATATCCTGGCTCTCCCCCTATTCCTGTTCCTGCTTACGGCGCGCAAGGTTCCGCGCCGTCCCGGCGCTGTCAACGACGAAGCGGTGACAGTCGAAGCTCCCAGCGAAAAGACGCCCTGATTCGGCCCTTCTGCGCGATCAGATAGGCTCTGCGGCGTGGCCCGGCCGGTGCCCGCCGTGGTACTGAAACAGGAAAGCCCTTCGTCGTTTCCGGGAATCGCGCACCGAATGCGATCTCTAGTCCGCCTCGCATGGCTCGCGCTGCTCTTGGTCAGCGTCGCCGCATCCGCCCAGACGGTGGCGTCGCCGCAACGTCCGTTCGGCCAGCTCATAGACCTGTGGGCGCGCCAGCTCGACCGTATTGCCACACGCACCGAGCAGGCCGATCTGCTGCCCACCGAGATCGACACGTTGCGCCAGCAGACCGCCGATGTGCGCGATGCGGCCATGGCCGCCGCCGCCCTCGCGCGCAGCGACTTCGCCGACACCAAGAAGCTGCTGGCGCCCCTCGAGGTGAAACCCGGGACCGACGCGGCGCCCGAAACCGACGCCGTGAAGGCCGAGCGCGAGCGGCTGACCGAGCAGGCGACCGTCGCCGAGAGCCGCTCCAAGCAGTGCGAAGTCGTGATCGCGCGCGCCGATCAGCTGCTGGAGCGCATGACCAAGCTGCGCGGCGAGCTGATCCTTCAAACGCTGTTGCGACGCGACCCCTCGCCGCTGTCGCCGGGCGTTTGGGCCAAGGTCGGGCCTCAGCTTGCCGACTCCCTTCGCGCGCTCAGCACGTCCGCCGCCGCCTTCGCCCTCATCGCCGCGACCGTCGTCTGCACGAACGCTACCAAGTCCCCCACCGTGAAGATCTTCTCCGAGGCGGCGTCGGGCACCTCGATGCCGAAGGCGTCCTCGATCGACATGATGAGCTCGACTTGGTCGAGGCTGGTGGCGTGCAGGTCCTCGACGAAGCGCGCGCCGTCGGGGGCGCCCTGGGCGCCAGGACCGAGGCGGGCGGCGACCACCTGCCGTGTCCGGGTTGCGATGTCGTTCATGGCGAGGTCCTTCCGTTTCCTCCGGCCGGCGGCGCCGGCGCCTGTCGATCCCGTGTCGATCCCCGTGTCTCGATCCCCCGTCGATCGCTTCTTCATCCTAGGCCGTTGCGGGTCCGACCGCCCGCTCCCGCGGCCCCCGGGCCTGCGTCGCGGCGCCGCGCACGCCCTTCGTCGAAGATGGCGACCCGGGCCGGCCTTTGCCAGCCCCGATTGCCGCCGCCTCAGCGCTTCAGCGTGATCTGCCCGCCCTGGCCGAAGGAAAAGGAGAGCGTGTTGCCCTGCACCGTGCCGTTGCGGTTGGCGGTCGAGCGCTCGCAGCCCTGGCCGTAGCCCTGGAGCACGGCGGAGAAGGCGCCGGTGGGCTGGATGGAGAGGGTGAAGGTCACCTCGCCGCAGCGCGGATTGCGCCAGCCGCCCGCCGCCTGGCCGTTGCTCACCACGACCGACACGGGCTGGTGAGTGCCGTTGGGGAAAGAGGCGCCGCCCGACCAGCGGCCGTCGTAGGCGCTCGCGCCGCCGGGGGCGGGAGCGGGCGCGACCGCGACGCCCTGCTGCGGCCCGGGTTGCAGGCCCTGCTGGCGGCCGGGCGGGCGCGGTCCGGGGCCGGTCGCGGCGGGGGCCGCGGCGCCCAGCACCAGGCTGGTCGAGACGTCGATGCCGCCCGGCGCCGTGAGGTTGAGTTGCAGGCGGCCGCCGCCCACCTTGCCGGTCATGCCGAAGGGCAGCGCGCCGCAGGCGCGGTCGAAGCCGGTGCCGCCGCCCTTGACCTCGCCGGTGGGCGCGACCGTGAGCGTGAAATTGGCGGGACCGCACTGGGGATTGATGAAGGTGCCGCTGGCCGTGGCGCCCGAGATGCGCACGGTGGTGGGGCGCGGGCCGCCCCCGGTCACGAAGGTGCCGCCGTAGGTGCCGTCGAAGCCGGAAGGCGCCGGGGGAGCGGGTGGCGGTGTCGCAGCCGCGGCAGCGGCAGCCTTCGCCTTGGCTTCCTCCTCTTCCTTCTTCTTCTGCTCCTCCCTCTTTTGTTCGTCGTCCATTTTCTGCAGCGCCGGTCCCGCCTCGCGCAGCAGCGCCTGATGCTGCGTGCCGTCGAGGAAGCCGGTGACCGGCTGGTTGCGCGCCTTCTGCCAGGCCGAGATCATCTCGCGGCTGCGCGGGCCGAGCGCGCCGTCGCTGCCGCGCGTGTCGAAGCCCAGCGCCGACAGCGCCATCTGCACGCGCTGGCGGTCGGGCGGAGCGAGGCGCAGGCCGCTCTCAGCCGCTTCCGCCGCCTTCTTCGCAGCCGCTTCGGCATCAGCTTTGGCCTTCGCTTCCGCCTCGGCCTTCGCCTTCGCGTCGGCCTCCGCCTTGGCCTTGGCCTCGGCTTCGGCGATCTGCTTGGCGCTGGCCTCGGCCTTTTCCTTCGCCTCGGCGGCGGCCTTCGCCTGGGCTTCCGCGTCGGCCTTCTGACGCGCAGCCTGCGCCCTGGCCAGCGCCTCGTCGGCCTCGTGCTTGGCCTTGGCCTCGGCGGCGGCCTTGCGGCGGGCGTCCTCCTCGGCCTGCCGCAGCGCCGCCATCTCGGCTTCGGCCTTCGCCTTGGCGGCCTCCGCCTCGGCGCGGCGGGCGGCGGCCTGGGCCTGGGTCTCCTCCTGGCGGCGGGCCTCGATCTCGGCCTTGAGCCTGGCCAGCTCCTCCTCGGCCTTCTGGCGCGCGGCCTCGGCCTTCACCAGGTCGGCGTCGGCGGCCAGCTTGGCGGCGGCATCGGCCTCGGCCTTGTGCCGCGCCTCTTCCTCGAGGCGCTTCTTCTCGGCGGCCTCGGCATCGGCGGCGCGGCGGGCGGCCAGCGCGCGCTCGAGATCCTCGACCTTCATGTCCTGCAGCGCCACGGCCTTGCCGGCCGGCGGCGCGGGGCCCTTCGACGGCGTCCCCGGAGACGAGAGGGCGAAATATCCGCCGCCGCCGGCCAGCAGCAGCACGGCCGCCGCGACGCCGGCATAGAGCGGCGTGCGGCTCTTCGGCTGCGGCGGCGGAGGTGGCGGCGCGGGTTCGGGCGCCGCCGCGGGCTGGACAGTGGGCTGTCGCGTCGGCTGGATGGTGGGCGCGCGCGTGACGATCGTGGCGGCGGGATCGACGGTGCGCGAGATGCGCTGCGTGGCGTCGCCTGCCGCAGGCGAGGCCATGGCGAGCACGGTGCGCCAGCCGGCGATCGACTGCGGCCGGTCCGAGGCGCGCACCGCGAGGCCCGCGTCGATGCCGGCGATCAGGCCGGGCGCGGTGCCCGGCGGCGCGACCTTCGCCAGCGGCTCGTACTCGTCGTCGAGCATGCGGTCGAAGGCGTTGGGCGGCGCCCTGCCGGTGAGGGCGTGATAGATCGTGGCGGCGAGCGCGTAGATGTCGGTCCACGGGCCCTGCTTGGCCGAGGTCATCTGCTCGGCGGCGGCATAGCCCGGCGTGAAGATGGCGGTCATCGCCGTGGTGCGGCCGGCCATGGCGGCGCGCGATGCACCGAAGTCGATCAGCGTCGGGTTGCCCCTGGCGTCGAGCAGGATGTTGGCCGGCTTGATGTCGCGGTGCAGGAAGCCCGCCTCGTGCACCTGCTCCAGACCGTCGAGCAGGATCCACAGAATGCGCTCGACGGCGGCCGGATCGAGCGGGCCGCCCGACTTGATGCGGCCCTCCAGGGTGTCGCCGCGCAGCATCTCCATGACGATGTAGGCGGTACCGTTGATCTCGAGGAAGTCGAAGACGCGCACGATGCCCGGCGCATGATGCAGGCTCGCCAGCGTCTGGCCCTCGGCGACGAAGCGGTCGCGGCCCCAGGTGAAATCGTCGGCCACCTTGGTCGAGCGCGGCAGCACGGTGGTGCCGTCGGCGCGGTAGGCGAGCGAGGTCGGGAGATATTCCTTGATCGCGACTTCGCGGTTGAGCTGGCTGTCGCGGGCGCGATAGGTGATGCCGAAGCCGCCCTGGCCCAGCACCGCCAGCACCTCGTGCCGCCCGATGCGGGCGCCCGGCTTCAGGGCGACGATGTCGACGTCGGAATCCGTGCCGGCGCCACTGCCCGTACCCGTGCCCGCGTTCGTATCTGTCGCCTCGGCCACCCGCGATCCTTCCGCTTCCCTGAAGCGGTTCCCCAAGACTGGAATTCCAAGAGCGGCAATTATAGGCGCCCGGCCGCAGCGCGGGAAGCGCAGCGCCAGCTCCAGACGATGTCAGATCGAATCGGGTCTTCCGGACCGCGAGCGTCCCGCTCGCCTCAGGCCATGAGCGAGCCAGAGGCTCGCGGTCCGGAAGAGCATGAAGGTCGTACCCGGAACCCGGCTCATCACGCGCTAGAGCCCGCCCTCGGCGAAACCCGGCCGCCGCACCAGGGGGAGCGCCAGGCCGCCGCGCTCCTTCAGTTCGCGGGGCGCGTCGCGGGCGGCGCAGCTGGCGTCGCGGTTGGGATCGTCGCGGCCCGGCACGGGTGCGACGATGCGGTCGAAGGCGGCGCGGATCACCCGCGCGATCTGCTCGCCGTCGGCGCCGGCGACGCGCAGGCGATCGGCGGTCTCGCCGAGGTCGCCCTCGAGGCCGGCATAGGCGGCGGCCAGGCCGTCGGGGTCGCGGCGCAGGCAGTAGAGGAGCAGCGCGCGGTCCAGGCCATAGGCGCGGGCGGCCACCAGCGCGGCCTCGAGCTGCGGCGGCGAGAGGCGGACGAAATCGGCGGCGGCCGGCTGCCAGACGGCAGTCGCGAACAGCGCCAGCAGGGCGGCGCCGGCCACGGGACGATTCAGCGACATGCGTCATCCTGCCACCAAGGCCCGACGCTGCCTTGCGGCAGGTCAAAGCGGCGGTGGCCGGCCGGTGAGATAAAGCCCCCATGAGCGACTTTCGTTTTCGCTGCCCAGTCACCGGTTACGTCGTCGATGGACGGTACGACGAGGCCGACGAGCCGCCGCCGAGCTACGTGGCACAGACCTGCCTGGCCTGCCGCTCGGTGCATCTCGTCAATCCGGTGACGGGCAAGCTGATCTCCGAGGAACGGACGACGCGGATGCCGCCGCGACGGCTCCTCAGCGCGCTTCCGCTTCTTTGATCCGCGCCTCGAGCAGGGGCCGGATCGGCGCGTCGGCCGGCAGCAGCGCCAGCAGCGTTTTCCAGCGCTGCGCGGCGGCTTCCTTGTTGCCCGCCGCATAGGCCGCCGCGCCGAGATAGAACAGTGCCAGCGCGTTGCGCGGCTCGGCCTTCTCCAGCCGTTCCAGGATCGCCACGGCCTCGGCCGAGGGCGGCGCGCCAGGCTCAAGCTGGCGCACATGCGTCTCCGCCCAGTCGGCCAGGAGGCGGGCATCGACCGGGCCCAGCGCGTCGGCACGGGCATAGGCGCCGGCCGCCTTGTCGTTTTCGCCCAGCACCTTCCAGGCGTTGGCCAGCCGCAGCCAGCCGGCGCGATCCTGCGGATTGTCCTGCAGGCGCGCCGCCAGCCCCTCGACCATGGAGCGGATCGCCTGCTGGCGCTGCTCGGGCGTGAGACCGGCCATCGCCTCCTGCTGCTCGCGCGAGGGCTGCGGCATAGAGGATTGAGGGGCGGCCGGCGGCACCTCGATGCCGGCGACCCTGGCGACACGCGCGATCTCGGCGCGCAGCAGGCCGAGGTAGGGCGCGTCGGGCGTGCTGCGGGCTTCGAGCGCGCGCCAGCGGGCGATCGCCGCGCGGCTGTCGCCGCTCTGCGCCTCGTGCAGGCCGAGATAGTAGATCGTGCGCGGATCGTCGGGGTTCTTCGCCAGGGCCCGGCGCAGCGCCTCGACGGCAGGTTGGGTGACGGTGCCGCCGGCTTCGAGCGTCAGGCCCTCGGCCAACGCCGACAACGCGTCAGGATCGTCGGGATCCTTTTCGAGGCGGGCGCGGGCGTCGGCGATCAGACGCGGCACATCGAGCTGCTGGCCGGGTGCGGCATGGTCGGCGACGCGCGCGCCGCCGAACGGCGCGGCCGGCAGGCCGGGACGGCCGACCATGAGATAGAGGCCGAGCGCCAGCAGCGGCACGGCGAGCGACAGCACGGGCGGCAGCCATTTGTGCAATGCGGGCGAGGACGCGGACACCGTCGCCATTTCGGCAGCGGCGCCGGCAGCGAGGATGCGGCGCTCGATCTCGATCCGCGCGGCGGCCGCCTCGGACTCGGGCAGCGTGCCGGCGGCGCGCTCGCGCTCCAGCTCGGCGAGCTGGTCGCGGTAGATGGCGAGCTCGCCCGAGGGCCGGGCGCGATGGTCGGTGCGGGGGCGCAGCAACGGCCACAGCAACGCGCCGACCGTGGCCGTGGTGAGGAGCGCGAGCAGGAACGCGAGCATCGTCGCTAGCCCACCCTTCGAGACGCGTCCTTCGGACGCTCCTCAGGGTGAGGCCTTTCGCGAAGATCCTCATCCTGAGGAGCGGCGCGTAGCGCCGCGTCTCGAAGGATGCGATCCAGGCGCTGCCGCTCCTCGTCGCTCAGCGGTTCCGGCGCCGCGACGGGCGCGGCCGTGCGGCGGCGCGCGGCGAACAGCAACGCGCCGCCCGCCACCAGCAGCACCAGCGGCGCGCCGAGCCAGAGCAGCAGCGTGCCCGGCTTGAACGGCGGCCTGAGCAGCACGTAGTCGCCGTAGCGCGCGACCATGAAGTCGAACACGGCGGCATTGCTGTCGCCCGCGACCAGTCGCTCGCGCACCGCACGGCGCATGTCGGCCGCGACCTCGGCCGAGGAATCGTCGATCGACTGGTTCTGGCAGACGACGCAGCGCAGCGCCCGGCCGATCTCGCGCGCCCGCGCCTCGAGCGCGGGGTCGGGCAGCACCTCGGACGGCTCGACCGCGACCGCCGGCAACGCGAGCAGCAGCGCGGCGAGCACCAGCAGCCATGACCCCCTCCGCCCCTTCGGGGCACCTCCCCCGCAGACGGGGGAGGAGAAGAATTCTTTCCTTCCCCCGTCTGCGGGGGAAGGTGGCGCGTAGCGCCGGAAGGGGATCATCACTTCGCCGCTCCCTTGAGAAACGGCAGGATCGTCTCGTTGAGGTCGCGCTCGGTGATCGGGCCGCGGAAATGGCGGCGCACGATGCCCTGGCCGTCGACCAGGTAGGTCTCGGGCACGCCGGACAGGCCCCAGTCGAGGCCGGTCTTGCCGTCGAGGTCGAGGCCCGCGAGCCTGAAGGGATCGCCCAGCCGCTTCAGCCACTGCAGCGCGTCGTCGCGCTTGTTCTTCCAGGCGATGCCCACGATGACCGCACCCTCGCGCTCGGCCAGCCGCGTGAACAGCGGATGCTCGGCGAGGCAGGGCGTGCACCAGCTCGCGAAGAAGTTGACGATCACCGGCTTGCCGGTCCTGAGGACGGCGTCGGTGAGCGGCGGCTCGCCCGGCCGCAACGCCGGCAGATCGAGTTTCGGCGCCGGCCGGCCGACCAGGACCGAGCCGATCGAGGCGGGGTCGCGGCCGCTCATCAGCGACCAGGCGAAGAAGCCCGCCATCAGCGCGAGCGTCAGCAACGGCAGGATGAAGAGAAGACGGCGGCTCACGATCACTCCGCGGGCTGGGCCAGCGGCCGGCGCGACGGTGCGCCGATGCGCAGCCGGCGGTCCGACAGCGAGATGAAGCCGCCCAGCGCGCACAGTGCGGCGCCCAGCCAGATCCAGGGCGCCAGCGGATTGAGGTAGAGGCGGATCACCCAGCCCTGCCGGGCATCGCCCTCGCCCAGGGTGGCGTAGAAGTCGCGCAGCAGGTTGGTCTGGATCGCCGTCTCGGAGATCTGCCGGCGCTGCACGGTGAACAGCCGGCGCTCGGGCTGCAGGATCGTGTAGGGCTTGCCCCCGACGCCGACACTGAGGGTCGCCCGCTCGGCGATGTAGTTGGGGCCCTGCAGCTCCTCGACCCTGTCGAGCCGCACGTCATAGCCCGCGAAGGAAATCCGGTCGCCGGGCTTCATCACCTGCATCAGCTCGACGTTCCACGACGAGGTCGCGACCGAGCCCAGCACCACGATTCCGAGGGCGGCATGGGCGACGACCATGCCGAGCGTGGCGCGCGGGATGGTGCGCAGGGTGCCGGTGCGGATGCGGTCGGCGAGGCTCATCAGCGAGCCCACGACCAGCCACACGCCGAAGCCGAAGGCGAGCGCCGCCAGCGTCTTGCGGCTGTCGATCACGGTGAGCGCCACGACGGCGGCGACCACCGACACGAGGAACGCCACGCGCAGGCGCAGGAGCGCCGGTCCCAGCTCGGCGCGCTTCCAGCCGAGGAACGGGCCGACGCAGAGCGCGGCGAACAGCGGCGCGCAGATCGGCACGAAGGTGGCGTTGAAGAAGGGCGGGCCGACCGAGACCTTGTTGCCGGTCAGCAGGTCGAGGAACAGCGGATAGAGCGTGCCCAGCAGCACCGTGGCGGCGAGCGTGCAGAGCAGCAGATTGTTCAGGATCAGCGCGCCTTCGCGACTGACCGGCTGGAACAGGCCGCCGCCCTGCAGCTGCGGCGCCCGCCAAGCGTAGAGGGCGAGGCCGCCGCCGGTGACGGCGAGCAGGAACGCGAGGATGAACAGGCCGCGCGCCGGATCCTGGGCGAAGGCATGCACCGAGGTGAGCACGCCCGAGCGCACCAGGAAGGTGCCGAGCAGCGACAACGAGAAGGCAAGGATGGCCAGCAGCACCGTCCAGCTCTTCAGCGCATCGCGCTTCTCCACGACGATGGCCGAATGCAGCAGCGCGGTGCCGGCAAGCCAGGGCATCAGCGAGGCGTTCTCGACGGGATCCCAGAACCAGAAGCCGCCCCAGCCGAGGATGTAGTAGGCCCACCACGAGCCCAGCGCGATGCCGAGCGTCAGGAAGCACCAGGCCGCGAGCGCCCACGGCCGCACCCAGCGCGCCCACGCGGCATCCACCCGTCCTTCGAGCAGGGCCGCGATGGCGAAGGCATACGTCACGGAGAAGCCGACATAGCCGAGGTAGAGCAGCGGCGGATGGAAGGCGAGCCCGGGATCCTGCAGCAGCGGATTGAGCCCGTTGCCGTCGGCCGGCGCGGGGAAAACGCGTTCGAACGGGTTCGAGGTGAACAGCAGGAAGGCGAGGAAGCCAACGCCGATCAACGCCTGGATGGCGAGCACCCGGGAGCGCAAGGTGTCGGGCAGGTTGGCGCCGAACAGCGCGACGGCCGCGCCGAACAGCGCGAGGATCAGCGCCCATAGGAGCATCGAGCCCTCGTGGTTCCCCCAGACGCCGCTGATCTTGTAGAGCAGCGGCTTGGCGGAGTGCGAGTTGGCCACGACGTTGGCGACCGAGAAATCCGACGTCACGTAGGCCTGCGTCAGCGCGCCGAAGGCCAGCAGCACGAGGAACGCCTGGGTGAGCGCCGCGCTGCGCCCGAGCGCCATGAGACGATCGTCGCCGCGCGCCGCGCCCAGCAGCGGCAAGGTCCCCTGCACCAGCGCGACGGCCAGCGCGAGGATCAGCGAAAAGTGTCCAAGTTCAGGAATCACCTGCAAGGCTCCACACAGCGCAAATGATGCTCCGCATCATTTGCGCTCCTTCCACTGCCCGGCATCCTTGATCGCCTTGGCGACCTCGGGCGGCATGTAGTTCTCGTCGTGCTTGGCCAGCACCTCGCGCGCCACGAACACGCCGTCGGGCCCGAGCGATCCCTCGGCGATCACGCCCTGGCCTTCGCGGAAGAGGTCGGGTAGCAGGCCGCGGTAGACGACCTTCACGGTCTTCACCGTGTCGGTGACGGTGAAGCGCACCGTCTGGCCATCCTTCTGCACGCTGCCCGTCTCGACCAGGCCGCCCAGGCGGAAGCGGCGGTCGGGGCCGAGGTGCTTCTCGGCGAGCTTCTGCTCCACCTGGGTCGGCGAATAGAAGAAGACGAGGTTGTCGTTCAGCGCCGTCAGCACGAGCGCGGCGGCGACGCCGAGCACACCGAGCGATCCCAGCAGCAACCAGAGGCGGCGGCGCTTCGGGGTCATCGTCTCTTGTCCAGGCCGCGCGCGGCAAGTTCACGCCGTGCCTTGTTGCGCGCGCCGAGCGAGGCAATCAGCAGTCCACCCAGGATCACGAAGGCCACGAGGTACGACGCGAGGATGAAAGTGGCGTGGTCGCTCATGCCCGCCCGCCTTCACCCTGCATGTCGGCGACTTCGAGCCGGCGGCGGTCGATCTCGGTCTCGGTGCGCAGCAGCACCAGGAAGACGAACAGGAAGAGCAGCGAGACGGCCATCCAGAGCAGCGGCACCAGGATCGAGTTGTGGATGGCGGGCGCGTCGAGGCGTGTGATCGAGGCGGGCTGGTGCAGTGTGTTCCACCAATCGACCGAGAACTTGATGATCGGCAGGTTGATGACGCCGACCAGGGCCAGGATTGCCGCCGCCCGATCGCCGCGGCCGCTGTCGTCGTAGGCGCGGCTGAGCGCGATGTGGCCGAGGTAGAGGAAGAAGAGCAGCAGCATGGAGGTGAGGCGCGCGTCCCACACCCAGTAGGCGCCCCACATCGGCCGGCCCCACAGCGACCCCGTCAGCAGGCAGACCGCGGCGAAGCAGGCGCCGACCGGCGCGGCGGCGCGCGCCATGAGGGCCGCCAGCGGATGGCGCCAGACGAGCAGCGACGCGCCGAGCGCCGCCAGCAGCGCGTAGCCGCCCATCGACAGCCAGGCCGAGGGCACGTGCAGGAACATGATCCGCACGGTCTGGCCCTGCTGGTAATCCTCGGGCGCCACGAAGAACGCCATGTAGAGACCAACGCCCAGCATCAGCACCGTGGCGAAGCCGAGACCCGGCAGCACGCGCTGGCTGAAGCGCCGGAAGCGCGCAGGGTTGGCGAGGAAATGCAGGTCGGCCATTCGGCCATCCTCCCTATTCGCCGGCTTGCCGCAAGGCTGCGGCAATCGCCCAAGGCGTCGTGGCCAGGGCGACAAGTGCAAGAGCGGCGAGGATCGCGACATGCGTCACGATGCCCTCGCCGGCTGCCAGGGTCTCGATCGCGCCGGCCCCGAAGATGAGCGTCGGCACGCAGAGCGGCAGGGCAAGGAGCGCCAGCAGGGCGCCGGAGCGGCGCGCCCCGAGCGTAAGCGCCGCGGCGAGGCCGCCGATCAGGGAGAGCGTGGGCGTGCCGACCAGCAGGGTGACGCCGAGCGCCAGCAGGCTCTGCCCGTCGAGGCCGAAGGCGATGCCGAGAAAGGGCGCGAGCAGGCTGAGCGGCAGGCCGGTCACGATCCAGTGAGCGGCACACTTGGCGAGGGCGGCAAGTTCCAGAGGCCATGGCGCCAGCAGCAGGAGATCGAGCGTCCCGTCCTCGTGGTCCGAGGCGAACAGGCGCTCGAGCGAGAGCAGCGCGGCGAACAGGGCCGCGCACCACAGCACGCCGGCGGCAATGCGTGCGAGCACGTTGGCCTCGGGACCGATGCCCAGCGGAAAGAGCACCGTCGCCACGACGAAGAAGGCGAGCACGACGCCGACGTCGCCGGGCCGCCGCCACACCAGACGCAGGTCGCGCATCAGGAGCGCCGTGAAGCCGTTCATGCCGACGCCTTCAGCGGCGCGATGCCGCCGAGCTCCAACGTGCGTCCGGCGACACCGAGCTCGGCATGCGTCGCGGCGATGGCCAGGCCGCCAGCGGCGAGATGGGTCTTCAGCGCGTCACGGAAGGCCTGTTGCGCCGACGCGTCGAGTGCGTTCAGCGGTTCGTCGAGCAGCCACAACGGTGCGGCCGACAGGACGACCCTCGCCAGCGCCGCCCGTCGCCTCTGGCCCGCCGAGAGCGTGCGCACCGGCCGCGCGGCGAGCCCTTCGAGATCGAAGGCGAGCAGCGCGCCGTCCAGGCGATCGACAAACTTCACGCCGCGCAGCCGTTCGGCGACGATCAGGTTCTCCGTCACCGTGAGGTCGCCCTTCAGCCCTTCGAGATGGCCGAGCCAGGCGAGTTTGCTGCGCCAAGTGTCGGGATCGTCGGCAATTTCGGCGCCCTGCCAGCGGATCGTGCCAGCTTCCGCCGGCATCAGGCCGGCCAACGCGCGCAGCAGGGTGGTCTTGCCGCTGCCGTTGCGCCCAACCAGTGCCAGCAGCTCACCTTCCCCCAGCCCGAAGGACAGGCGGTCGAACACCAGCCTGCCGCCGCGGCGGCAGGTCAGGGCGTTGATCTGGAGAATGGGAGAAGCCATGCGGCGCCGTGGTAGCACGGGGCAAAGAAAAAGGCCGTCATCTCGGGGGAGAGTGAGATGACGGCCCAAGCGCCTCCGAGGAGGCTAGAACGTGGCTTTGGGGGGACCACGTTCGGGGGAGATACAACCCGAACATGGAAACCTCCGATGGCCGGCGCTAGACCCAAATGGGGCCAAAGTGTGATTTTTTAATCACACCTCCCACTGTGGGGAAATGACAAGGAATCTAGTGAATCCAAGGACTTGGAAAGACCGCCTTCGGCGCGTTCTTATCCATGCTGAAGCGGGTAGGCTCAGGCGTACGGATCGGCGGCATCCCGCATCCCGTCGCCCATGAACTGGTAGGCGAGGATCACCAGGATCACCGGGACGACCGGCAGCATCAGCCACCAGTTCACGGCCACCACGTTGATGTCCGTCGCCTCGTTCAGGAGCACGCCCCAGGATGTGATCGGCGGCCTGAGGCCCAGGCCCAGGAACGACAGCGCCGTCTCGGCCAGGATCATCGAGGGGATCGAGAGGGTGGCCGATGCGATGAGGTGGCTCATGAAGCCGGGCAGCAGGTGGCGGCCGATGATGCGGGCGGGCTTGGCGCCCATCATCTGCGCCGCCGCGGCGTAGTCCTCCTCGCGCAGCGACAGCAGCTTGGAGCGGACGGCGCGGCCGAGGCCCGGCCAGTCGAGCAGCGCCAGGATGATGGTGATGCCGAAATAGACCAGCAGCGGCGACCAGGTGACCGGCAGGGCAGCCGACAGCGCCAACCACAAGGGCAGGTGCGGGAAGCTCTTGATGATCTCCGTGACGCGCTGGACCACGCTGTCGATCCAGCCGCCATAGTAGCCCGCCAGCCCACCCAGGATCAGCGCCAGCGCGAACGAGAGCGCGATGCCGATGATGCCGATGGTGAGCGATATGCGCGCCGCGTAGACGATGCGGCTGAACATGTCGCGCCCCAGCCTGTCCGTTCCCAGCCAGAAGAATGTCCCGCCCTCGGGCGGGCAAACGAAGTGGAAGCTCCCCTCGATCAGACCCCAGAACTCGTAGCTCGCGCCGAGGCAGAAGAAACGGAGCTGCTGCGGCTTGGTCGTGTCGGGTGCGTAGATCCTCTGCAGGGTCGCAGGGTCGCGGTCGGTCTTCAGGCCATAGACAAACGGCCCGAGGAACTTGCCTTCGTGGAAGAGATGGACCGACTGCGGCGCGGCGAAGATGTAGCGTGAATGGCGCGTATGCAGGTCGTAGGGCGCGATGAATTCGCTGATCAGCGTCGAGAAGTAGATCAGGATCAGGAAGATCGCCGAGACGACGGCCGGGCGGTGGCGGCGAAAACGCCACCACATGAGCTTCCACTGGCCCGCCATGTAGTAACGTTCCTGCTCGGCGGTCAGCTTGTCGGCGACGTAGGGATCCCACGGCTCGTCGGAGACGTAGTGCGGCGTGCGGCGCGAGGGATTGGGCGTCGTGTCGGTCATGTGCGCCTCACTTCTCCGACGTTGCGCCGAAGCGGATGCGCGGATCCAGCGCGGCAAGCGCCAAATCCGAGATCAGCATGCCGATGACGGTGAGTGCCGCCACGAACAGGAGGAACGTGGCGCCGAGATTGACGTCCTGGGTCTTGAGCGCGCCCAGCAGCATCGGGCCCGTCGTCGGCAGCGACAGCACGACCGAGACGATGACCGAACCGGAGATGACGTCCGGCAGGAGGCCGCCGATATCGGCGACGAACGGATTGATCGCGTGGCGCAGCGGATACTTGACCAGGAGCTTCATGGGCGGCAGGCCCTTGGCGCGGCCGGTCACGACATACTGCTTCTGCAGCTCGTCGAGCAGGTTGGCGCGCAGCCTTCTGATCATGCCGGCAGTGCCCGACATGCCGATGACGATCACCGGGATGATGAGATGCTGCATGATCGACGTGACCTTGCCCCAGCTGAGCGGCCTGTCGATGTATTCGGGATCCATCAGGCCGCCGATCGACAGGCCGAAATAGACCTTGCCGACATAGAGAAGCACCAGGGCCAGAAGGAAGTTGGGCACGGCAAGCCCGATGAAGCCGATGAACGACGCCACATAGTCGCCGAGCTTGTACTGGTGCGTGGCGGCATAGACGCCGATGACGAACGAAGCGATCCAGATGAAGGCGATGGTGGACGTCTCCATCACGATAGTGAGCGCCAGCCGCTCGCCGATCAGTTCGGACACCGGCACGGTGTCCTGGCAGGAGAGGCCGAAATCCCAGCGGAAGATGCCGCCGACCCATTCGAGGTAGCGATACCAGAGCGGATGGTTGAGGCCATAGAGCTCGCGCAGCTCGTCTGCGCGCTGGTGGGCGTCGGCGTCGCCGCGCGCCAGCAGCTCGTCGATCTGCGAGGTCACGCAGTCGCCGGGCGGCAGATCGATGATGAAATAGACCAGTGCGCTGATCACGAACAGCGTCGGGATCATCAAAAGGACGCGGCGGATGATGAAGTTCAGCATCTCAGTCCACCTCTCGCCCGTTGGACCGCGCGGCCCGCACGAAATGGCCGGGCTCAGCCTCGGTCCAGAAGAGCGGCGCGGCGCCGGTATCGCGGAACGGATCGGGCCAGGCCGCCGGGTCGGAGGCCTTGCCCTCCATCAGCGCGCCAAGATCGAGGCGGGCATCGGGATCGGGCATCGGCACCGCCGACAGCAACGCCTTCGTGTAGGGATGCAGCGGGTTACGGAACAGCTCGCCCGACGGCGCCAGCTCGACCAGCCGGCCGGCGCACATCACAGCGATTCGGTCGGCGATATAGTCGACGACGGCGAGGTTGTGGCTGATGAAGAGGTAGGTGAGGCCCAATTGCTTCTGCAGGTCCTTGAGCAGGTTGAGGATCTGGGCTTGGATCGAGACATCGAGCGCCGAGACCGGCTCGTCGCAGATCACCATGTCGGGCCGGAGCGCGAGCGCTCGCGCGATGCCGATGCGTTGGCGCTGGCCGCCGGAGAAGGAGTGCGGGTAGCGGCTGAGGTGTCGGCGGTCGAGCCCTACCATCTCCATGAGCTCGGCGACCATCTCGCGGCGGTACGCATCGTCGCCGATGCCGTGGATGACCAGCGGCTCGACCAGGATGTCGTAGACGGTCATGCGCGGATTGAGCGAGCCGAACGGGTCCTGGAAGATGAACTGCAGCTTGGTGCGGAAGCGGTTCAACCCTTCGCCCTGGAGGCCGAGCACGTCGATCTTGCGGCCCCAGTCGTCGAACACGACCCGGCCACGCTGATCGACGTCGGCCGAGATGCCGCGCATCAGCATCTTGCTGAGCGTGGTCTTGCCGCAACCCGATTCGCCGACCAGACCCAGGCACTCGCCGCGCTGGACGTCGAAGCTCACGTCATTGACGGCGTGCACCGTGCGCGTCGTGCCGCCGCCCATCAGCGATTCGAGCAGCGTGTCGGCCTTGCGGATGCGGAACGTCTTGGAGACATGGCGGACCTTGAGGACCGGCGCCTCCGGGTTGAAAGTCGCAGTCGGCTTCGAGGTCGCCTTCTCCTTCAGGAGGTGGCCGGTCGTGCCCTTGATCTCGCGGATCGGCTGCAGCCGTTCGCCGGGCTCCATGTCGAAGCGCGGCACGGCGTGCAACAGCGCCTTGAGGTAGGGGTGCTGCGGATCGCGGAAAATGTCGTGCAGGTCGCCCGATTCGACCACCTTGCCACGGTACATCACAACCACGTCGTCGGCGACGTTGGCGACCACCCCGAGATCGTGGGTGATCATCAAGAGCGCCATGCCGAGTTCCTTCTGCAGATCCTTGATGAGACGGAGGATCTGGGCCTGGATGGTGACGTCGAGCGCGGTCGTCGGCTCATCGGCGATCAGGAGCGCCGGCCGGCAGACCAGCGCCATGGCGATCATGGCGCGCTGGCGAAGGCCGCCGGACAGTTCGAAGGGGTAGGTGCGCAACGCCCGCTTGGGATCGGGGAAGCCAACCATGCGCAGCATGTCGTGCGTCATCTCGTCGATTTCGCCGCGGCCGAGGCGCCGGCCGGAATTGCGCGCCGCCTCGCCGATCTGGTCGCCCAGCGAATGGAGTTCGCTGAAGCGGCCGCCGGCATGCAGCTCGACGGCTTCGCCGATCTGATCGCCCACCGTGTGCAGTGCCGACAGCGATGTCATCGGTTCCTGGAAGATGATGGAGATCTGCCCGCCGCGAATGCGCCGGATCTCCTGCCCGGTACGGTCGAGCCTTGCAATGTCGATCGGATCGGCAGAGGTCCGCGGGTCCTTGAACAGGATGGCGCCGGAGGTGATGGCCGCCGTGCGCGGCAGCAGTCCCATGATGGCCTGGCTGCACACCGACTTGCCCGATCCCGACTCGCCCACCAGCGCCACGGTGCCGCCGGGCGGGATCGAGAAGGACACCTGATCGACGGCGCGCAGCACGCCCTCGTGAACGCCGAACTCGACGGTCAGATCCTCGACGCGCAGCAAATCCTTCATACGGTTTCTTCCTGCCCCGCCACCACGATATCCATTGCCCGGAGATTTGCGCGCGTCGCCTGACTGAGCACGAGACCTGCCGCTCCCGCTGCACGGGCCGCCCTTTCTACAACATCATGAAACCCTTCGAGGGAAGAATCGACCCTGACCAGCCGCCCGCCGGTCGAGCCGACGCTGAGCTGCATCCAGCCGTCGGTGCGATCGCGCTTCGTCGAGAAATAGCTGAGTTTGAACCGGTCGATGCGGCTCCATTCGACCAGGGTGCCGGCCGGACCATCGGCACAGAGCGTGTCGGGACCCAAGATGTAGCGCGTGCGATGGCGGAGCGCCGTTCGCACGAAGAAAAGGGCGAACAGCCCGAATCCCGCGACGAGAACCACGGCCAGCCACGGGTTGACCTCGAGCAGCAGCAACGGTGCACCGCACAACACCACGCCCAAACCGGCGCGCACATAGTCGGCCATCAGCGTCTGGCGCGGATAGCGCAGATCGGCTGAACTCACCCGCGCTTCTCCCCTTCCGTTCAACCCTCTAGCTCAAAAAGCTCACGCGCTGCACACACACGCAGGCCGGGCGTCGTTGTGATTCGTTCCACGATTGACCTTAGAAAATCCCAAGCCCCGCCGTCCATCGCAAGATGGTGACTGAGCAGGCCCACAGGCTCGGCCTCACCTTCGCGTGAACGCGCCAGCGCCGCGACCAGCGCCCGCAGGGCCGTCGCGTCGCCGACGAAACCGCCACCCGCTTTCCAGTCGATCAGGTCGACATGCGTGTTGATCTGTCTCAGTCCGCGCACCGGAAACGCCCGCGGTCGCGGCCCGAAGGTCGAAAGGCCGCGATAGCCGACCTCCGGCAGGGTCGGCACGAGGACCGGGGCGATGCGATTCCAGGGCGGGACGATGACAGGCAACGCCTTGGCCGCAAACAATCGCTCCAACGCCAGCCAGCCCGTGCCGAGCTCGCCCAGCACCAGCATCGCCGGTCGCTCGAGCCCGAGTTCGACCTTCTTCTCCGGCGCCACGGCATGATTGGTATGGCTGTAGCCATGCTGCAACACATCGACGCCCGGTTCGCCGGCGATCCGGTCGGCCAACGCCGGAACTGCCTTGGCCGGCACCACGGCGAGGGCCAGCGGCGCTGCAGTGTCGCGGGCAATGGCGAGCAGACGATCGAGCGCGGAGCCGGCATCGACCGCATCGTCATCGCGCCACCACAGATCGGCCGCTCGCCCGGCATCGCGCCAGCGCGCGGCCTCGTCGTCGAGGGCCTGCCACCGACCCGACCGGGCGATCATGACATCATCTGCCTGAGCGCCGCGACCGTCGCGGGGCCGCCGCGTGCGTCGACCGGCGGGAAGCTCCGGATCGAAGGGCCCGACCAGGCTCGCGTGATCGCGGCTGCCAGCGTCTCGGGCGTCAACGCATCGGGCGGCACGGCGGCCACCATGCCGCGTTCGACCAGCACGCGGGCGCGGTCGGCCTGCTCGGTCTCGCGCGCCGTTCCGAACGGCACGAGCACGGCGCGATCGGCGTGGCAGAGCGTCTCGACCACTGTGTTGTAGCCCGCTTGCGAGATCGAGAGCGCCGCGTTGGCGAGCAGGTCGGGGAAGTCGACGCGGGTAGGCTCGACGATGACACTGGCGCTTGCCGCCTCGCTGAGTGCCGCCTGATCTGCCTCGGGCACGTTGGGCCCCACCAGGATGCGCCACTTGCGATCGGCGAGCGACGTCAGTGGCCGCGCGGCGATGGCCGCACGCAGGAGCGGCGCACCGACCGCACCGCCGCCCGCCGAGACGACGACTTCGCCCTTGCCGACACCGCTTTGCGGCGCGCGCGCCGGGTCCATCTCCGCGACAAAGCCCGTGTAGAGCGCGCGATCCCGAACGTCGGCCCAACCGGGAAAGCTGTCGTCGAGACGCACCAACGCCGGGTCGGCATGGATAAGCACCGTGTCGAAGGCCTCGAAGGTCGCGACCATCTCGTCGACACGCGCCGGCGAGGCCGAGCGGCGCAGCACGTCGCGGATCGAGGAGACGATCCACGGCGCAGAAACTCTGCCCTGCGCTGCCTCGAGAAGCGGCAGCAGCTCGAAGCGCAGTTGCGTGCGGCCGAAGGGGAACTGCTCGGTCAGCAGTATGTCGGGTTCCTCCGCGTCGAACAGGTCGAGCAGAATCCGTGTGCGCCGCGCGCGGAACACATCGTCGACCGGCTTGCCGTCGAGCTCGGCAAGCTCCTTCAGACGCGCATTGGCGGCGCGCACCGGCGGTAGCTGGTGGAAACGTGCCCCGCCGAGGTCGAGGCCCGCGACCGGCGCGCCGCCCGAAACAACCAGCACATCGAAGCCGCCGGCCGCGATCGCCCGGGCGAGCGTGGCCGCGCGGCGCAGATGGCCGATGCCCAGGAGATGCTGCACGTAGAAGAAGACGCGTGCGCTCATGAAGCGACCTCGAACGGCACGTTCAGACGCTCGATCGCGATCTTGCCGTCGACCTGCGCGACGAAGAAATGCAGCGAACGCCAGTCGAGTTTGTGCGGTGGACGACCGAGCATGTCCCAGCCGGTCGCGAGCGCCAGCAACGCGCGGATCGCGGCCTTGTGCGACACCGCGACGATGGGTTCGCGGAGTGCCGACGCCCAGCCGCGAATGCGGGCCATCGCGGCGCGCGGCGACTCCCCGCCCGGCGGCTGGAAGTCGAGACCCGCGGCTTCGGCAGTGGCGAACGCCCGGCCGCCCGTCGCCCGCAGTTCCATCAGGGTACGGCCTTCCCAGGCGCCGAAGCTCATCTCGCGCAACGCCGAATCGACACCGACCGGCATCGCCGGCCGCAACAGTTCGGCGGTCTGCCGCGCCCGCAGCAGCGGACTCGACACCCGCTTCCAGCCGGCGGCCGGCGGCGGCAGACACCAGCGGCGCGCCATTTCCTCGCCCTCGCGGCTGAGACGGGTATCGGTCAGGCCCTGCAGGCGGCCCTCCGTGTTCCAGACGGTAGGCGCATGCCGCAGGATGGCGAAGGGCACGCCGCTCACGTAAGGGTCCTCAGGGCGGCCGCCAGGATATGCGCGGCGGCGCCTTCATCATGGCGGGCGGCGATGCGATCGGCCGCCGCGGCGCCAAGGCGTGCTCGCTCCTGCGGCGCATCCAGAAGGCGGGCCGTGGCCGCCGCGAAGGCGTCGGCATCGCCGATCGGCGTCAGAAAGCCGGTCACGCCGTCGGTCACGACTGCCGGCACGCCGCCGGTCCGGCCGGCGACCACGGGCAGGCCGGCCGCCTGTGCTTCGAGAAAGGCCATGCCGTAGGCTTCGTTGATCGCGGGCCAGACGTAAAGATCCGCCGAAGCGTAAAGCGCCGGAAGCGCGGCGCGAGGCACCGCGCCGGCGAAGCGCACCCGGTCCCCGAAGGGCGCCATCAGCGATTCAATCTCCGGCCGCGCCGGCCCGTCGCCCACCAGCAGCGCGCGCCACCGCCGGTTTCCCATCTTCGCCAGCGCTCTCGCCAGCACGCGATAGGACTCGGCCTTGTCGCGCGAGCGCATCATGCCGACGCTCAGCAGCAGCGGCGGCTGGCCCGGATCGCGCTGTGCGGGGATGCGGAACGGTGCGGTGTCGATGAAGGGCGGCAGCATGACCTGCCGCGCGCCGGGCCGCAGTCGGGCCTTCACGCCGGCAACATCGCGCGGGTTCACCGTCAGCACCAGATCGGCCGCGGCCAGGGCCCGTTCGACCGCTCGATGGCCGAGCCGCGTCGGACCCTGTGCCCGGCGCGGTGCATGCGAGACTTCAGCCATGACATAGGGGATGCCGAGCGCCTGCGTCACCACGGGGCCCAGCCAATCTGGCTTGCGGTAGTAGCAATGATAGGTGAACCAGAGTTCGAAACGCTCGGGATGATGCGCGGGCAACGCCCGCCAGCGCCGGATCAGTCGCGCCGCCTGCGCGCGGGCGCGCCGCTCCAGCGCAAGATGGGCATCGGCCGGCGGCACGCCCGCAGCGACGCGGCTCGCGGCCGGCACGACGACCGCGTGGCCGATGCGCTCGAGCAGACGGGCCAGACCGCGCGCCATCTCGCGATCGCCCGACGGCACGGGACTGTCGGGCGGCTTCAACGGCGTGTGCAGGGCCACGCGCATCGCCTATTCCGCGGCGCGCGCGGCGACGTCCGGTTGCTGCGCCCTGCCTTGCTCACCGAGCGCCGACGCGATCCAGTCGACTCCCGCCTCGTAGGAGAAACGCGTCCGCACCACCTCGCCGGCGCGATGCGCAAGACGGCGGCGCAGACCGGGATCGGTGATCGTGCGGGCAAGTGCTGCGCTCAAGTCCTGCGGCGCGGCGGGCGGCACCAGCAGGCCGGTCTCGCCGTCGGCGACGAACTCGCCAATGGCCGCGGCCTGTGTCGACACGATCGGCAGCCCCTGATGCGCGGCCTCCATCAGCACATTGGGCAAGCCGTCCTGGTCGCCGTCTGCCGCCTTCTTGCTCGCCAGCACGAACAGATCCGCGCGACCGAGCGCAGCGAACACCTCGTTCTGCGGCTGGGCGCCGAGCCAGGCGCACCGGTCGGCGACGCCGAGCGCGCTGGCCTGTGCCTTGAGCGCCTCGGAGAGGTCGCCCGCGCCGACATGCTCGAAGCGCCAGTGAAGGTTGGCCGGCAGCAAGGCCAGCGCCTTCAGGAGGTCGTCGTAGCCCTTCTTCTCGACTTTGCGACCGACTGAGAGAATCACGACAGGATCGGCCGCGTCCGAGCCATCGCGCCGCGGCCGGGCAGGCGGCGGTGGCGGCAGGTGCGCGAAATCGAGGCCATGATAGACGAGGCGCAGCTTGCCGGGATCCGGTGCCAGTTCGCCCAGCCGCTGCAGGCCGGCCCAGGTACAGGTCACCAGCCAGTCGCAGTCCGCGAGCTTTTCGCCCACGTCCCAAGGCTCGCTGGTCCAGATGTCCTTGGCATGCGCGGAGACGCTCCACGGCAGGTCGCGCATCGTGGCGGCGTAGCGCGTCACCGAGGCGGGCGTGTGCAGGAAATGCGCGTAGAGCCGCTCGATCGTGGGCGGCAGTTCGGCGGCCAACACCAGCGCCTGGCCCCAGCGCCGCAGCCGGTTCGGCGTGAAATCGCGTCGGAGATCTGCGAGGAATTTCTTCCACGCGGCGGCGTAGCCCGGCAGGCGCCGCGCCTTCAGCCAGCCCGCGAGCACGCGGCGCGGGTCGTCCTTGAGGTATTCCGGCAGATAGACGACGCGTGCGGCGACGCGGTTGTGCACCGGATGGCGGGCCTGGTCCATCGGTTGGCGCATCGACCACAGTTCGAGCGCGACGCCCCGTGCCTCGAGACCCGCGATCTCCTGGGCGATGAACGTTTCGGAAAGACGCGGCCAGCCTTTCAGGACGACCGCAACGCGCGCACGGCCGTCAAACACCCGGGACGATCTCGACATGCAGCCCCGGATGTCAGGTCCTGGCGCGCGACGGCGAGGTCACGACCGGCAGATCGGCGGGCGCGGGCTCGCTGTGCACGTCCACGGCATCCAGCGACGCCGGGCCGCGGTGCGGATGGGAGAGTTGCTTGGACACCAGACGCCAGACGCTACCCAGACCGTCGAGCAGGCCCGGCACCACGACGTCGCTCGGCACGCCTTGCTGCGGCAGCTGGCGCAGCGCCGTCGCCATCGCCTGGGGGTCGCGGCCGCGATCGGCGTCGAGCATCTCGACCAGGCCCACGTTGCGCGCCGCACGCGCGCGGATGAACTGCTCGAGGCGCGGCCTGGTGCGCGGCACGATGATCGCCTTCTTGTCGAACGACAGGATCTCGCAGAACGTATTGTAGCCACCCATGGCGACGACGCCCGCAGCGCGCTGCATCAGCACGCCGAGATTATTGGTGAAGGTGAGGGTGCGGATGTTGGGAAACTTCGCAGCGCGTTCCTTGAAGGCTTCGCGCGCCGTCGCCGACATGAACGGGCCGAACACGATCACCGCGCCATAGGGGATGTTCGCGTCGCTCTCGTAGGCCGCCAGCACCCAATCGACCAAATCCTCGCCGTCGCCGCCGCCGCCGGGCGTGACCAGGATGTAGGGGCCGTCGATCTCCTCCATCTCGTGCGGCACGTCGAGGTGCAGTGGCAGCTCGCGCCGCAGATAGCCCGTGTAGACCATCTTGTGGCGCACCGACGGCGGCACCTCGATGCCGGTGAGCGGCTTGTTGATCTGCGGCAGGCCGTAGACCCAGATCTCGTCGTAGAGATCGCGCAGCGCCGGCACGACGTTCTTGCGCTCCCACTCCTTGGCGAGCTGGGCGGGATCGTCCATGACGTCGCGCAGGCCGAGCGCCAGCGGCGTGCCGCGCTCCTTGAGCAGGTGCAGTGCGGGGCCGACCTCGCCGCGCAGCCCGAGCGGCTCCTTGTCGACGATGAAGAGGTCGGGCCGGTAGATGTCGGCGGTGTCGCGGATGATGCGGGTGCGCATTTCGAGCGTGTGCTCGATGTTCAGGCGGAGATTGGCCGAGTCGTACTCGCCGCTGATCTGCTTCACGACCCCCGGGATGCGCACGAAATCGACGCCCGAGCGGAATTCGTAGGAGCCGACCACCGGAGAACCCGACAGGATGAGGACCGACACCGATTGGTCGGCCTCGACGATGGCATTGGCGATGGTGCGGCAGCGGCTGACGTGGCCGAGACCGAAGGAGTCGTGGCTGTAGAGCAGCACACGCTTGGACCGGCTGCTGGTGGGCATTGGGCCTCTCTCCCCTCGGCGAAGCGGCTCCTGCCCCGACCGGTGAACGACGGGCGGGACTATGCCACAACGACAGGGCGGCGCGAACCCCCCGGCCCGGGCGACGGCAAAAAATCGAATGTAATCAAGGCACTGATCGCCTATACCGGACACAAGGCCGCGGCAACGCAGGACTGGATGGAACGCAATCTCTTCTCCTATATCTGGCGGCACAGCCGACCCGAGCAGGTCGTGATCCTGTTGCTCGTGGTGCTGGCCCAGGTCTTCTATTTCATGTCGCTGACGGTCCCGAAGGACGTCATCAACAACGGCATCCAGGGCAACGCGTTCAAGAACAGCAAGACCATCCCGTTCCTGGTCTGGGAGCTCGACCTCTCGGCCTTCCTGCCCGGCAAGGTGATCCGCTTCTTCGACGGCTTCCAGGTTGACCAGCTCCAGTATCTGGTGGTCATGAGTTTCGTCTTCCTGGGTGCGGTCGTGATCAACGGCCAGTTCAAGAAGACGATCAACACCCAGAAGGGCCGCATGGGCGAGCGCATGCTGCGTCGCCTGCGCTACGAGCTCTACGACCGCATCCTACGGTTTCCGTCGGCCCATTTCCGCAAGGTCAAGCAGGCCGAGCTCGCCACCATGGTCAAGGACGAGGTCGAGCCGTTGGGCGGTTTCATCGGCGACGCCTTCGTGCAGCCGATGTTCCTCGGCGGCCAGGCGCTGACGGCCATCATCTTCATCATGCTGCAGAACTGGCTGCTCGGGCTCATCGTGATCGTCCTGCTGGGCGTGCAGATGGCGATCATTCCGCGGCTGCGGCGGCCCGTCCTGGTGCTGGGGCGCCAGCGCCAGCTCTCGGCCCGCCAGCTCGCCGGCCGCATCGCCGAGACCGCCGACGGCGTTCACGAGATCCACGCCCACGGCGCGGCCAACTACGAGCGGGCCGACATCTCCGAGCGGCTCGGCCTGATCTTCAAGATCCGCTTCGATCTCTACCAGAAGAAGTTCGTTGCCAAGTTCTGGAACAACTTCCTGTCGCAGGCGACGCCCTTCGCCATCTACCTGGTGGGCGGCTATTTCGCCATCACCGGCCAGATGGACGTCGGCGCGGTCGTCGGCGTGCTGCTCGCCTACAAGGACCTGCCGTCGCCGATCAAGGAGCTGATCGACTGGGACCAGCAGCGCCAGGACGTGCAGATCAAATACGAGCAGGTGATCGACCAGTTCCAACCCGAGGGCATGATGCCGCCGGAGCTGCAGGCGATCCCCGACGGACCGCCGCCGCCGCTCGGTAAGGAGCTGGCGCTCTCCGGTGTCGTCGTTTCCGAGGATGGCAGGGTGAAGCAGCTCGATGGCGTGTCGCTCGTCATACCGACCTGCGCCAGGCTGGCGGTCATCGGCGGATCGGGCTCGGGCAAGGACGTGCTGGGCCAGGTGCTGGCGCGCCAGACGCTGCCGGCCGGCGGCTCGATCCGGGTCGACGGCCAGGATTTCTTCCAGCTTCCCGAATACGTGCTGGGCGCGCGCGTCGCCTATGTCGGACAGGACACCTACCTGTTCCCCTTGTCGGTGCGCGACAACCTGCTGTTCGGCCTGAAGCTGCGGCCGGTCTCGCCGGCGACCTACGACGAGGCGACCCGCGGACTGCGCGAGGCCTTCTGGAAAGAATCGGTGCGGGCCGGCAATCCGCCGCTCGATCCCAACGCCGACTGGGTCGACTACCAGCTCGCCGGCGCCACCGGCCCGGCCGACCTGCTGCCCTGCATCGTGAACGTCCTGAAGCAGACCGAACTCGATGAGGACGTCTATTCGCTGGGCCTGCGCGGCACGCTCGACGCCAACGCCCGCCCCGACCTCGCCGAGAAGATTCTGAAGGCGCGCCACACGCTGCACGGCCGCCTGCAGGACGGCAGCTATGCCGGCCTCGTCGAACCGTTCAACAACGACCACTACATCAGGAATCTGTCGGTGGCCGAGAACCTGCTGTTCGGCACCGCGCTCGGCAAGCAGTTCGACGGCGACAATCTCGCCGCCGATCCCTACGTGATGTCGGTGCTGCGGCGGACCGAGCTCGACTTCGAGCTGCAGCGCATGGGCCTCAGCATCGCCGAGACCATGGTCGAGCTGTTCTCCGGCCTGTCGCCCGACAACCCGCTGTTCGAGCAGTACAGCTTCATCTCGGCCGACGAATTGCCCAACGTGCGGCTGCTGCTGCAACGGCTCGGCGGCAAGGGCATCGAGGCAGTGCCCGAGGCCGACCGCATGCGCCTGATGACCCTGCCGTTCCGCTACATCGAGGCGCGCCACCGCCTCGGCCTGATCGACGCCGACATGGAAGGCCGCATCCTCGCCGCCCGGCGCACCTTTGCCGACGGCCTGCCCGAAGCCTTGCGCGGCGGCGTCGAGTTCTACGACTTCGGGCGCTACAACAGCGCCGCCACCCTGCAGGACAACATCCTGTTCGGCCGCCTGGTCTACGGCCAGGCGCGCGCCGCCGACCGCATCGGCACGCTGATCGCCGAAGTGCTGGACGAGCTCCACCTGCGCGATGCGGTGGTCGAGGTCGGGCTGGACTACAATGTCGGTGTCGGCGGCAAGCGGCTGCCCGCGACCCAGCGCCAGAAGCTCGGCATCGCCCGGGCGTTGATCAAGCGGCCGCAACTCCTGATCGTCAACGAGGCCGTCGCCATGTTCGACGGCCGCACCCAGGACAGAATTCGCGACAATATTCTGGCGACGGCCGCGGCGGACGGCCGCGGCGTGGTGTGGATCGCCAACCGGCCGGGCCAGGCCGAACCGTTCGAGCAGATCGTCGTGATGCAGGGTGGCAGGATTGCCGCCCACGGAGCGCCGTCGGAGCTGGCGGCAAAGGGCGGGCTCTACGCCGAGCTGATGGCGTCGGCGTAGGCAAATCGAGGAGGACGAGATGAACCTCAACGAAGAAGTAGCGCTGCTGAAGGGTGTTCCGATTTTCTCCAAAGTCGAGCAGGCCAAGCTGAAGCTTCTGGCCTTCACCAGCGAGCGCGTGAATTTCGGCGCCGGCCAGGAGGTCTGCCATCAGGGCGACCCGGGCGACACGATGTACGTCATCCTGGGCGGAACGGCCGACGTGCTGATCGACACACCGAGCGGCCAGATTTCGGTGGCCGAGATGAAGCGCAACAGCTTCTTCGGTGAGATCGCCATCCTCTGCGACGTGCCACGCACCGCGACCATCAAGGCCAAGGAGCCGCTCTCGACGCTCAAGATCACCAAGGACATGTTCTATCGCCTGGTCGCGGAGTTCCCCGAGATGGCGATCGAGGTCATGCGCGAGTTGGCGCACCGGCTCGAGGACACCAACCAGAAACTTCGCGCCGCGACCAGGGCGGCATGACCGCGCCCGCATGAGCCGCCTCGACAGCTTCATCGCGCGCATGCAGGCGCAGCGCGACTGCCTGAACTTCCTCAAGACCGCGGTCGATGCCCAGCCGGGGCCGATCCTCGAGATCGGCCTCGGCAACGGCCGCACCTACGACCATCTGCGCGATCTCTTTCCCGGCCGCGACATCTTCGTGTTCGAGCGTAAGGTGGCGGCCCATCCCGACTGCATTCCGCCCGACGACCGCCTGTTCCTCGGCGATGCCGGCCAGTCGATCCCGCGCGCCGCGGCATGGCTCGGCGCGACGGCGGCGCTGATCCACACCGACCTCGGCACGGGCGACCACGCCGCCAACATGGCGATGGGAAGATGGCTCGGTCCGGCGCTCGATTCGCTGGCCGGCACGGGCTGCTACGTGCTCGCCAACCAGCCGCTCGATGTGCCGCGCTGGCGGCGCCTGCCCGAACCGCCGGGCGTGCCCAAGGACCGCTACTTTCTCTATCGCGTGAGCTAGCGGCCGAAGAGCTGGACGAGCGCCAATAGGACGACCGCGCCCACGACCGAGCCAATAAAGCCCGCCGGCCGTCCGACGCGATAGAGGCCGAGCGCCTGACCGCCATAGGTCGCGATCACCGACCCCACGATGCCGATCAGGACCGTGACCCAGAAGCCCTGGATGTGTGCTCCGGGACCGATCCAGCGCGCCACGAGGCCTACAAGGAAGCCGATCAGGATGATGAAGATGATGTGCATCATGGCGTCCCCTTTAGACTTCGAACGTCGCCGACACCGGCACATGATCCGATGCCTTTTCCCAGTCGCGCAGGTCGGAATCGATGCGATAGCTGCTTATGGCTCCCGACAGCGCCGGCGTGGCGAGGATGTGGTCGAGCCGGCGGCCGCGATTGGAGGCACGCCAGTCGTTGTTACGGTAGCTCCACCACGAATAGAGCTTCTTGTCTGCCGGCACGAACCGGCGCGGCACGTCGATCCAGTCGAGCGACGCTTGCAGGCGGCCGAACAGCTCGACCTCGACCGGTGTGTGCGAAACCACTGTCAGGAGCTGCTTGTGACTCCACACGTCGTGCTCCAGCGGCGCCACGTTGAGGTCGCCCACGGTGATGCGCCGCAGACCCTTGCGGGCGCGCGGTCTCGGCTTGCGCTCGGCGTACCAGCCGGCCATCTCGCGGTAGAAATCGAGCTTGTGCGCGAACTTGTCGTTCAGGGCCGGATCGGGAATGTCACCGCCCGCCGGAATGTAGAGATTGTCGAGCAGGATGGGATCGCCGCCGACGTCGAGGGCCGCCTCGACGTGCCGGCAGTCCTCCCGGCCGCAGCGATGGTGGATGTTGACGGCCGTGAACGGCACCTTCGAGACGATGGCGACACCGTTGTAGGCCTTCATGCCCTGTACGAGGCGATGCACGTAGCCCAGCTCCTCGAAGGCGGCGTGCGGAAAGAACTCGTCGGGGCATTTGGTCTCCTGAAGGCACAGCACGTCCGGTTTGCGCAGCTTCAGGTACCGTTCGACGTTGCCGATCCGCAGTCGGACCGAGTTGATATTCCAGGTGGCGATGGCGAGACTCATCGCCCGGCACTATAGACGATCCGCATCGGAGAGAACTGCCATGCAGATGGATGGCGAGGAGAGCAGCAACATCGAGGATCGCCGCGACGAAGGCGGCGGAATCGGCGGCTTTCCCGTCCCGATGGGCGGCGGTGGGGGCGGCCTGTTCAAGGGCGGCTTCGGTCTCCTGGCCTTCGTCGTCATCGCCGTGATCATGGGTGCCGATCCGGGCGCCATCCTGAGCGACATCGCAAGCGGCGGCGCGACCTACAGCCCGCAGCCGCCCGCTTCCTCGGCCAGCCGCACCGCACCGTCGCAGCCCTCCGACGGCCAGGCCCAATTCGTCTCGCGCGTCCTCAAGAGCACCGAGGACGTCTGGGGCGAGATTTTCCGCGACATGGGGCGCCAGTATCGAGATCCCAAGCTCGTGTTGTTCCGCGACGCCACACGCACCGAATGCGGCGTCGGCCAGGCCGCGATGGGTCCGTTCTATTGTCCGGCCGACCAGCGCGTCTATCTCGACCTCGGCTTCTTCGACGAGTTGGCGCGCCGCTTCCATGCACCCGGGCAGTTTCCGCAGGCCTATGTGATCGCCCATGAAATCGGCCACCACGTGCAGAATCTGCTGGGAATCTCCGGCAAGGTTCAGCAGATGCGCCAGAGCATGAGCAAGCGCGACGGCAATGCGCTGTCGGTGCGAGCCGAGCTGCAGGCGGATTGCTTTGCGGGCGTCTGGGCCAATCGCGCCGACCGCCGGCGCGGCGGCCGGATGATCGACGATCGCGACATCGACCAGGCGCTGGCTGCCGCGACCGCGATCGGCGACGACGCGCTGCAGCGTCAATCACAGGGGCGCGTCGTGCCCGACAGCTTCACCCACGGCTCCAGCGCGCAGCGCGCGCGCTGGTTTCGCATCGGCCTGGAAGGCGGCGACCCGCGGAAGTGCGATACGTTCAGGGCTCAGCAGCTTTAGCGCGCTCGCGCGCTAAAGCTGTCGGCGGGCGGCAGCGCTTTCACAAGCGCGAGAGCCCGCGCGGTTAAGAACAGATACGGCCGCGTCAAACCAGCGTGCACGTCACCGTGCCGCAGCCGTCGACGAAGCCCGCGAGCGTGTCGCCCTTGACCACCGCGGCGACGCCGTCGGGCGTGCCGGTATAGATCAGGTCGCCGGCTGCCAGCGCCACGAGGCCCGAGAGATAGGAGATCGTCTCCGGCACGCTCCAGATCAGCGCGTTGAGGTCGGACCTCTGGCGGGTCTTGCCGTTCACATCGAGCTGGATGGTGCCCTTCGAGGGATGGCCGATCTTCGCCGCCGGATATATTTCGCCGATCGGCGCAGACTGGTCGAAGCCCTTGCCCATGTCCCACGGACGGCCCATGTCCTTGGCCTGGTTCTGCAGGTCGCGGCGGGTCATGTCGAGGCCGACGGCATAGCCGTAGACATGGTCGAGCGCCTTCTCGACAGGGATGTCGGCGCCGCCGGACTTCATGGCGACCACCAGCTCCATCTCGTGGTGCAGGTTCTTGGTGGCCGGCGGATAGGCGACCTTGGTCGGGTTCTTCGGATCGGCGCAGATCACGATAGCGTCGGCCGGCTTGGTGAAGAAGAACGGCGGCTCGCGGTCCGGATCGTGGCCCATCTCGCGGGCATGGGCGGCATAGTTGCGACCGACGCAGAAGATGCGGCGGACCGGGAACAGATCGCCAGTTCCGTTGACCGGCACGCCGACCGTGGCGGGCGGCGTTACGACATAAGCCATCGCTTTCTCCCTCAAGAGCGTGCCTTTATGAAGGGCACCGGAGTTTCAGGCAATGACCGACGACAACACCCTGATCGTGCAGGCCGATTCGGCGGAAACCTCGCTGGGCTGGGCCACCCTGGGCGGCCGGCGCTGGCGGTGCACGCTGGGTGCAGGCGGCGTGCGCGAGGACAAGCTCGAGGGCGATGCCGCCACCCCGGCGGGCGAATTTCCCCTGCGCCGCATCTATTTCCGCAACGATCGGCTGGTCCTCCCCAAGGTCACCCTGCCGGCGCGGCCGATCAACGAGCAGGACGGTTGGTGCGACGACCCGCGAGCGCCGACCTACAACCGGCTGGTCCGCGTTCCCAACGAATGGAGCCACGAGAAGATGTGGCGCGAGGACGGGCTCTACGACGTGGTCGTCGTCGTCGGCTACAACGACGACCCACCCGAGGGCGAGTGGGGCAGCGCGATCTTCCTCCACGTCGCGCGGCCGGATTTCGGCCCGACCCAGGGCTGCGTCGCCTTCGCCCGCGACGATCTCCTCGAGCTGCTGCCGCTGCTCACGGGCGAAACCCGCCTGCGCGTGCTGTCTCATCCCGCCGACGAAGGAGCGAAGCCGTCGTCGCCGGACGATGACATGAAGCAGTTCGAGGATTTCGACGAGAAGGACTGGTAGGCGACGGGGTCTGTTCTGGACCGTGCGGGCGAGTGGCGCCTTAACCCACGACCCGTCCAATGGCGCGCGCTGTATAGTCGACCAGCGGGATGATGCGCGCGTAGTTGAGGCGCGTCGGGCCGATCACGCCGATCGCACCCAGGATCCTCTCCTGCGAATCACGGAACGGCGCCACCACCATCGAGCAACCGGTGTTGGCGAACAGCGGATTGTCGGCGCCGATGAAGATCTGCACGCCCGAGGCGCTGTTGGCCAGTTCGAGCAGGCGTACGAAGCTCTCGCCGCGCTCCAGCGCGTCGAACAGCATGCGCACGCGCTCGAGGTCCTCGATCGCCGTGATGTCCTCCAGGAGCCGCGCCTGGCCGCGCACGATCAGCGCGCCGCCGCCGCCCGGCTCGCCGGCCCAGGTGGCGAGCCCCGACTCGATCACACGCGCCGTGAGGTCGTTCAGCTCGGCGCGCTTCAGCTTGATGTCTTCCAGGATCAGGCGGCGTGCCTCGTCGAAGGTACGTCCGCTCAGCCGCGCGTTGAGGTAGTTGCTGGCCTCGACCAGCGCCGACGGTGGCATGCCGAGTGGCGTATCGATCACGCGGTTCTCGACGTGGCCCGATTGCGTCACCGTGACGACCAAGGCACGACCGGGCCCGAGATTGACGAACTCGATGTGCTTCAGCGGCTGTTCGGTCTTGGGCGCCATGACGAGCCCGGCGCAACGCGACAGGCCCGAGAGCATCGTCGTTGCCTGCTCCAGCGCCTCGGTGACGCTGCGGCCCACAGTGGCGCAACGCGCTTCGATCGACTCCCGCTCCTCCTCGGAAATGTTGCCGACCTCCAGGAGGCCATTCACGAACAGCCGCAGGCCGGCATCGGTCGGCAGGCGGCCGGCCGAGGTGTGCGGCGCATAGAGCAGGCCGGCGTCCTGCAGATCGGCCATGATGTTGCGGATGGTGGCGGGCGACAGCGTCTCGGTGAGCCTACGGGTGAGCGCGCGCGAGCCCACCGGTTCGCCCGTCTCGACATAGCCCTCGACGACGTGGCGCAGGACCTCGCGGGCGCGCTCGTTCAGTTCCGCCACCGAGGCAGCCTGCCGGTGCCCCGTCGGGCTTTCGCCAAGCGTGACGCCAGAAGTCCCAAGACGATGGATCGCCATGGAAAAAATGTAGGTAGTGCGGGCATTGCGGTCAATGAAGGCCGGCGTTACACCCGGCCCCTCACCCCTCAGGAGACAATGAATGCGCCCGTCCGGCCGCGCCCCCGACCAGCTTCGCCCGGTTTCCCTGGAACCCGGATTTTCGCGCTACGCCGAGGGCTCGTGCCTTGTCCGGTTCGGCGAGACCCACGTCCTGTGCACGGCCTCGGTCGACGAGAAGGTGCCGCCCTGGATGCGCAATTCGGGCAAGGGCTGGGTGACGGCCGAGTACGGCATGCTGCCGCGCTCGACCCATACCCGCACGGACCGCGAAGCCGCGCGCGGCAAGCAGTCCGGCCGCACCCAGGAGATCCAGCGCCTGATCGGGCGCGCCCTGCGTGCCGTGGTCGACCTGCCGGCCATGGGCGAACGGCAGATCAATATCGACTGCGACGTGCTGCAGGCCGACGGCGGCACCCGTACCGCCAGCATCACCGGCTCATGGGTCGCCCTGCATTTCGCCTTCGAGCGCCTGATCAAGGACGGCAAGCTCGCGACCAACCCGATCACCGGCCAGGTCGCCGCCGTGTCGTGCGGCCTGTTCGAGGGAACGGCCGTCCTCGACCTCGACTATCCCGAGGATTCCAAGGCGCAGGCTGACGCCAATTTCGTGCTGACGGGCGACGGCGGCATCGTCGAAGTCCAGGGCACGGCGGAAGACAGGCCGTTCTCCGAGCCGCAGTTCATGGAGTTGCTCAACCTTGCCAAGAAGGGCGTCGGCGAGCTGACGCGCCTGCAGCGGCTGGCGGTCGGCAGGTCGTAGTGGCGCGCCGCTTCGCCTTGCCCAAGCTGGTCGTGGCCACCCACAACCGGGGCAAGGCCGGCGAGATCCGCACGATGCTGGCGCCGTACGGGGTGGAGATCGTCTCGGCCGGCGAGCTCGGTCTGCCGGCACCGGAGGAGACAGGCACGACCTTCGAGGAGAACGCGACCCTGAAGGCGCTGGCCGCGACGCGCGCCAGCGGCCTGCCCGTGCTGGCCGACGATTCGGGGCTGAGCGTTCACGCGCTCGACGACCAGCCAGGCGTCTACACGGCGGACTGGGAAGGCCCGACGCGAGACGCCATGGTCGGCATGCGCCGCATTCAGGATGAACTCGCCGCCCGCAACGTCCCGCACGCCGATACCGCGCGCGCCGCCACCTTCCATTGCGTGCTGGCGCTCGCCTGGCCCGACGAGCATCTCGAACTGTTCCACGGCACGCTCGACGGCAGCATCGTCTGGCCGCCGCGCGGCAGCGGCGGCCATGGCTACGATCCCTGCTTCCAGCCGAAGGGCGAGAAGCGCACCACCGCACAGATGTCGGAAGCCGAGAAGAACGCGATCAGCCATCGCGGCCGCGCCTTCCGCATGATGGTCGAAGCCTGCTTCGGATGAGCGCCGCACCTCTGGGCGTCTACGTCCACTGGCCCTTCTGCAAGTCGAAGTGCCCTTACTGCGACTTCAACAGTCATGTGCGCGAGAGTGTCGAGCAGGCGCGCTGGCGCCAGGCCTTGCTGAGGGAACTGGAGCATGCGGCGCGCGAGGCGCCGGGCCGCCGGGTCGAGACGATCTTCTTCGGCGGCGGCACGCCCTCGCTGATGGAGCCGGAGACGGTCGCCGCGCTGATCGCACGAGCCGGAGAGCTGTGGGACACGGCGCCCGACATCGAGATCACCCTGGAGGCCAACCCGACATCGGTCGAGGCCGGCCGCTTCGCCGCGCTCGCCGACGCCGGTGTCAATCGTGTGTCGCTCGGCGTCCAAGCCCTGGACGCCGCGGCGCTGAAGTTCCTCGGCCGCGAGCATTCGGTCGACGAGGCGCTGCGGGCGGTCGACACCGCCCGCCACCATTTTTCGCGCCACTCCTTCGACCTGATCTATGCCCGGCCCGGCCAGACGCCGGAGGCCTGGGCCGACGAGCTCGAGCGGGCGCTGGCACTCGCCGGCGAGCATCTCTCGCTCTATCAGCTCACCGTCGAGCGCGGCACGCGCTTCTTCGCCGAGCATGCGCGCGGTGCCTTCGCACTGCCGGGCGAGGACGAAGCCGCTGCCATGTTCGAACACACCCAGACGCGTCTTGCAGCGGCGGGGATGCCCGCCTACGAGATCTCCAATCACGCAAGACCGGGAGCCGCCTGCCGCCACAATTTGATCTATTGGCGGTATCAGGATTACGTCGGCGTCGGGCCGGGCGCCCACGGCCGCTTCGCCGAGGGCGGGGCCAAAACGGCGACCCGGCGGGCGAGCGGCCCGGAAGCCTGGCTGGAGGCCGTCGAGCGCAACGGCCACGGTACGGCGGAGACGACGAGCGTTGCCGGGCGGGATCTGGTGGAGGAGGCCTTGATGATGGGACTGCGACTGGCCGACGGCATCGACCGCGCCACGTTCGCATCCGTCACCGGCGCCGACCCGGTCGAGGCCCTGGGCGAGGCGAGGCTGGCGCCGCTCGTCGCGGCTGGATTCCTCGAGACGGCGGACGCCCGCCTGCGCGCCACGCCGACCGGCCGGCAGCGCCTGAACGCCCTGCTGGAGCGGCTGTTCGCATGAGGTTGCTCGCGGCCTTCCTGGCGCTGTTGGCCCTAGTGGGCACGGCATCGGCCCAGCAGCCGCAGCAGCAGCCGCGCAAGCCACCCGCCAAGCCCGCTCCGGCCGCCAAACCTGCACAGCCCGCAGCCAAGCCGGCTCCCAAGTCGCCGTTCACGCCGCCGGCCTTCAAGATCACCATTGCCACCGAAGGCGCCTTTCCGCCCTTCAACTATCTCGACCGCAAGGGCATGCCCGCCGGCTTCGAGATGGAACTGGCGCAGGAAGCCTGCCAACGCATCAAGGCGGAATGCGAGTTCATCGCGCTTAAGTGGGACGAACTGATCCCCGGCCTGCTCGACAAGAAGTTTGACGTCATCATGTCGTCGATGGAAGTGACGCGCGAGCGGCGCCAGCGCATGGGCCTGTCGCGCCGCTACTATCTTTCGCCCGGCGCCTTCATCGCGGCAAAGGGTGCGCCGTTCGATGGTCCGCCCTCGCTCCTGCGCAACAAGCGCATCGGCATCCAGAAGGATTCCATGCACGCCGACTGGGCCGACAAGAGCTTCCGTCGCTCCGCCCAGCTCAAGCGCTATGGCACCCTGCAGGAGGCATTGCGGGCTCTCGCCAGCGGCGAAGTCGACGCAGTGTTTGGCGACAAGGTGCAGCTCTGGCTGTGGAGCCAGAAGCCCGAGGCCGCGTGCTGCGAGCTGGTCGGCCAGGACATCAAGGACACGCAGACCCTGGGAGTCGGCGTCGCCGCCGGCTTGCGCAAGGAGGACACCAAGCTGCGCGACGCCATGAACAAGGCGTTCGGCGAGATGATGGGCGACGGCACCTACAAGAAGATCAACGACAAGTACTTCCCGTTCGCGCTGAACTGACGGCGCAACGCCTCCGTCCTGCGTGGCGTCTCACGCGGCGGCGATCGCGGAAAATGCCTCGAAGGCATCCTCGACCAGGCTGACGTGATGCAGCATCGCGGCATGGGCGCCGGCCGCGTCGCCCGACACGATCGCACGCACGACGGCATCGTGCTCCTGGTTGGAGCGGATGAGACGACCTTCGATCTGAAACTGGGCGCGCCGGAACGGGCCGAGGCGCCGGCGCAGGGCGAGCGCGAACTCCGCCACCGGGGCGTTGTGGGCGCCGGCATAGACGGAAGAGTGGAACGCGACATTGGCGTCCGAGTAGGCGGCGATGTTTCCTGCCGCCGCCAGTGCCGTCATCGATTCGTGCTTCGCCTGCAGGCGCCGGCGCTCGATCGGGGTCATGCTCATGGCGGCAAGCCGCGCGCACGTCGCCTCCATCTCCGCCATCGCGACGAACAGGCTTTCGAGCTGCTCCGGCGTCACTTTGGAGACAATGGCGCCCTTGCGTGGCCGCATGTCGATCAGGCCGCTCATAGCCAGCTGACGCAGCGCTTCGCGCACCGGCGTCCGCGACACGCCATGCTGCCCGGCCAAGCTCATTTCATCGAGACGTTCCCCCGGTGGAAGCGTGCCATTGAGGATGCCGTCGGCGATCGCCGCGGCCAGCTTTTCTGCGAGGGTCGGGTTGTCGGTTCTCATTTCCGCCCTGCATACAATTTGGATGCCAAGGCACACAAATTCTCTCCAATTGCCTGAAAAGAATGCAATCGAGCCAGATTGCATACAAATGTGCTTGTCGACTTGGGTGGCGGCCCGGTCGTCCCGTGGCGCGCGGATTGGCGCCTTTGCTGGCTTTTTCCGCAATCCCTGTCGATCCGGACCCGCTTCCGGGGCTGGCATATTGCTTGCTGTCCACCCGTCAGGCCGCCACCGGCGGGACTGGAGCAGGGGGACAAGGAATGATCGACAGATTCACGATCGGCCGACGGGCTCTTCTGGGTGGTGCCGCCAGCGCGACGGCTCTTGGCTTGTCCGCCGGGGCGCGAGCGCAGAAGCCGCTGGTCATCGGCTTCATCTACGTCGGCCCGCGCGACGATTACGGCTACAACCAGGCCCACGCCGAGGCCGCCGCCGTCCTGAAGAAGATGCCCGGCGTGAAGGTCGTCGAGGAAGAGAAGGTGCCGGAGACGGTCGCCGTCGAGAAGTCGATGGAGAGCATGATCAACCTCGACGGTGCGACGCTCGTGTTCCCGACCTCGTTCGGCTACTTCGACCCGCACATGCTCCGGATGGCGGCAAAGTACCCGAAGGTCCAGTTTCGCCATTGCGGCGGTCTGTGGACAGCGGGCAAGCACCCGCTGAACACGGGCAGCTATTTCGGCTACATCGACGAGGCGCAGTATCTGAGCGGCATCGTCGCCGGCTCGACGTCCAAGAGCGGCAAGCTGGGGTTCGTGGCCGCGAAGCCGATTCCGCAAGTTCTCCGCAACATCAACGCCTTCACCATGGGCGCGCGCTCGGTCAATCCGAACGCCACCTGCCAGGCGATCTTTACCGGCGACTGGAGTTTGCCGGTCAAGGAAGCCGAGGCGACCAACAGCATGATCGCCCAGGGCGTCGACGTCGTGACCTGCCACGTCGACAGCCCGAAAGTCGTCATCGAGACGGCGGAGCGTGCAGGCATCTACACCTGCGGCTACCATACCAATCAGGCCAAGCTCGCGCCCAAGGGTTACCTGACCGGCGCCGAGTGGAACTGGGAGCGGATCTACGTCGACTTCGTCGAAACGATGAAGAAGGGCGGCGCGCCGGGCAACTTCGTGCGCGGCGGCCTCAAGGAAGGCTATGTCCGCACCTCGGCCTACGGACCCGCGGTATCGGCCGCTGCAAAGGCAAAGGCCGATGCGGCCAAGTCCGGCATCCTCAACGGCAGCTTCGCGATCTACAAGGGCCCGCTGAAGGACAACAAGGGCAACACAGTGATCGCCGCGGGAACGTCCTACGTCCAGACCGAACCCGTCCTCGAGGGCATGAACTACCTGGTCGAAGGCGTGCTGGGCGCGACGTCCTGAGGGACGCCGCGCGACAAGGACCGCCGTGAACACGGCCTTCGAACGCATCGCCGTCTCGGCGCTGGCCCTGCTGGCGTCGGCGGTGCTGTTCGGTCTGCTGCTGACTTTCTACGCCGGCGTCGATCCGCTGGAAGCCTACGCGTTGATGTACCAGGGCGCCTTCGGCAGCTGGTTCTCCTTTCAGAACACGCTGACGCGGGCCGCCCCGCTGATCCTGACGGCGCTCTGCACGGCGCTGCCGGCCAGGCTCGGCTTGATGATCATCGGCAACGAAGGCGCTCTCGTCGCGGGTGGCGTCGCGGCGGCAGCGGCGGGCGTGGCGGTATCCGGCACGACGCCCCTGCTCGCCCAGCTCGTGATGGCGGCCGCCGCCATGGCCGCCGGTGGCGCCTGGATCGCCCTTGCCGGCGGCTTGCGCCACTATCGCGGCGTCAACGAGACAATCTCGAGCCTGCTGCTGACCTACATCGCCATCGCCTTGATGAACCACTTCGTCGAAGGGCCGCTGCGCGATCCGTCGAGCCTCAACAAGCCGTCGACCCATCCGATCGGCGACGCCAACATGATTGGCGCCATCGGCGGCACCGACGTCCATTGGGGCCTCGCCTTCGGCATCGTTGCGTGCGTCCTCTGCTACCTCGTGCAGCGCTTCACGACCTTCGGCTTCGCCATGCAGGTCATCGGCGGCAATCCCAAGACCGCACGTATGATGGGCCTCGACGTCGGCCGCCACGTGCTGGTGGCCTGCGGCGCCGGCGGCGCGGCGGCGGGACTGGCCGGCATGGTCGAGGTCGCAGCCGTCCACGGCAAGGCCAACGCCTCGCTCGCCGTGGGCTACGGCTACGCCGGCATCCTGGTCTCGTTCCTGGCGCGCCATCATCCGCTGGCCATCATTCCGGTCGCCATCCTGCTGGGCGGCATCGGTGCCAGCGGCGGACTGCTGCAGCGCCGGCTCGACCTGCCGGACGCCGCGGTCGTCGTCCTGCAGGGCATCATCTTCGTGGCCATCCTGGCGAGCGAGACGCTTTACGGCCGCTCCTGGCGGTGGCTGTGGCGGATCAAGGCAGCGGAGGGGCGGTGAGCGCGGACGGCGGCATCGGCATCTGGGGCGTGCCGCTCGCGATGCTGGCAGGTGCCATCAGGGTGAGCACCCCCTTCATCTTCGTGAGTCTCGGTGAATGCCTGACCGAGCGCAGCGGCCGCATCAACCTCGGCCTCGAGGGAACGCTGATGATGGGCGCTATGAGCGCCTACGGCACGGCGCTGCTAAGCGGTTCGCCCTGGCTCGGCGTGCTGGTCGCGGCGCTTGTCGGGCTCCTGCTCGGGGCGCTGCATGCCGGCCTCTGCCAGTTGCCCAAGGTCAACGATATCGCCACCGGCATCGGACTGATGCTGTTCGGCACCGGCCTCGCCTTCTTCCTGGGCAAGCCCTACATCCAGCCCAAGGCTCCGAACCTCGGGGCCATCGACCTCGGCTGGTGGAGCAGCGTACCGCAGGTTCGCCAGGCGTTGCAGGTCAACCATCTCTTCATCGTCGGCATCCTGCTGGCCGTCGCCCTCGCCTGGGCGCTGAAGAACACGCGCTGGGGCCTGATCGTCAGGCTCGCGGGCGAGAGCGTCGATGCGGCGCTGGCCATCGGCGCATCGGTGGGTCGTGTGCGCCTGATCGCGACCTCGGTCGGTGGCGCCTTCGCCGGCATCGGCGGTGCCTTCCTGTCCCTCTATTATCCCGGCAGCTGGAACGAAGGCCTGTCGAGCGGCCAGGGCTTGATGGCCGTGGCGCTGGTGATCTTCGCACGCTGGGACCCGATCCGTTGCCTCTGGGCGTCGCTGCTGTTCGGCGCGGCGGGCGCCGTCAGTCCGGCCCTTCAATCGATCGGCGTGACGCAGGGATACTACCTGTTCAGCGCCGCGCCCTACATCCTCACCCTTGCCCTGATGATCGCCACCTGCTCGCCTGCGCGCAGCCTGCGCGGCGCGCCCGGCGAGCTGGGCGCCGTCCGCTAGGAGCCGTCATGAGCAAAACCCACATCGACTCCCGCCCCTATGCCTGGCCGTGGAACGGCGCGTTGCGCGCTGACAACACCGCGCTGGTCATCATCGACATGCAGACCGACTTCTGCGGCGTCGGCGGCTACGTCGACAAGATGGGCTATGACCTGTCGCTGACGCGCGCGCCCATAGAGCCGATCAGGACGCTGCTCGCCGCCGCGCGCAAGGCGGGCTGGACCGTGATCCACACGCGCGAAGGCCACCGTCCCGACCTGTCGGACCTGCCGGCCAACAAGCGGTGGCGCTCGCAGCAGATCGGCGCCGGCATCGGCGACCCCGGCCCCTGCGGGCGCATCCTGGTCCGCGGCGAACCGGGCTGGGAGATCATCCCCGACCTTGCGCCGATCGCCGGCGAGCCGATCATCGACAAGCCGGGCAAGGGTTCGTTCTGCGCCACCGACCTAGAGCTGATGCTGCGCACGCGCGGCATCGACAATCTCGTGCTCACCGGCATCACGACCGACGTCTGCGTCCATACCACCATGCGCGAGGCCAACGATCGCGGCTTCGAGTGCCTGATCCTGGAGGATTGCACCGGCGCCACTGACAAGGGCAATCACGATGCCGCGCTCAAGATGGTCGAGATGCAGGGCGGCGTGTTCGGCGCCGTTGCCAACTCGGCAGCGATCCTGAAGGCCCTGGCGTGACGGCGCCGTCCCTCGAGCTTGTCGGCTTCTCCAAGCGCTTCGGCGCGTTGGCCGCGCTCGACGACGTGTCGGTGAAGATAAGGCCGGGCGCCTTTCACGCCCTGCTGGGCGAGAACGGCGCCGGCAAGAGCACCCTGGTCAAGTGCGCCATGGGCTACTATGCCGCCGACCAGGGTCAGGTCCTGCTGAACGGGCGCGAAGTCACCATCGCCCATCCCCGCCAGGCGCACGATCTCGGCCTCGGCATGGTCTACCAGCACTTCACGCTGGTGCCGAACATGACGGTGCTGGAGAACTTCGTCCTGTCGCGCGGTGACCTGCCCGCGGTGATCGACTGGGCTTCCGAGCGGCGGGCCCTGAAATCCTTCCTCGAGACGACGCCGTTCGCGGTGCCGGTCGACATGCCGGTCGCCGATCTGGCGGCCGGCCAGAAGCAGAAGGGCGAGATCCTGCGCCAGCTCTATCTCAAGCGGAATCTGCTGATCCTCGACGAGCCGACCTCGGTGCTGACGCCGGACGAGGCGGACGAAGTCCTGACGACGCTGAAGAAGCTGGCGGCCGACGGCCAGATCACGATCGTCACGATCACCCACAAGTTCCGCGAGGTGAACGCCTTCTGCGACGCCGTGACCGTGCTGCGCCGCGGCCGGTTGATCGGCACCCGCCCGACCAGCGAGCTCGACAACGACACGATGGCCGAAATGATGATCGGCCGGCGCGAGACACGCACTGTCGTCGAACGCGAGACGCATGCGCCGGGCAAGACCGTCCTCAAGCTCGAGGGCCTATGCATTGCCGACAATGTCGGCCAGCTTGCGGTCGAAGATCTCGCACTCGATATCCGGGCGGGCGAGATCGTCGGTGTCGCCGGCGTGTCGGGCAACGGTCAGCGCGAACTGGTCGAAACGCTCGCCGGCCAGCGCGATGCACGGGCGGGGGAGATGCGCGTGCATGGCGAGATCTATCGCGCCACCCGGCCCGAGATGGTTCGCCATAAGATCGCCTGCTTGCCGGAAGAGCCGCTGCGCAACGCCTGCGTCGCCGACATGTCGGTGGCGGAGAACATGGCGTTGCGCTCCTTCGACCAGGCGCCCTCTTCGCCGGACGGCATTCGCCTGCGGCGAGGGCCGATGCGCGAGACGGCTCGCCGGCTCATCGAGGCCTACCGCGTGAAGACGCCGGGGCCGGACGCCCCGATCCGCGGCCTGTCGGGCGGCAACGTGCAGCGCGCCGTGCTGGCGCGCGAGCTGTCGAGCGAGGGCGATCTGCTGGTCGTCGCCAACCCCTGCTTCGGCCTGGACTTCGCCGCAGTCGCTGAAATCCGCGCCCGCATCGTGCAGGCCCGCAACCGCGGTGCCGCCGTGCTGCTGGTGAGCGAGGATCTCGACGAAATCCTGCAACTCTCCGACCGCATCGTCGTGATGTTCGACGGCAGGCTGGCGCTGGAGACGAATGCCGCCGCTGCCGACGTCGGCGCAATCGGCCGGGCGATGGCCGGACACTGAGGGGCCGGAACAGTCGATGAAAACGATCGCCGCGAAGCCTTTCGACTTCACCTTCGATCCCGCGCATCTCGCCCTGATCGTGATCGACATGCAGCGTGACTTCATCGAACCGGGTGGCTTCGGCGCGGCACTGGGCAACGACGTGAGCCGGCTGGCCGGGATCGTGCCGACCGTCGGCAGGCTGATCGACGCCTTCCGCGCGGCCGGTCTGCCGATCATTCACACCCGCGAATGCCACAAGCCCGACCTGTCGGATTGCCCGCCCGCCAAGCTGACACGGGGCAGGCCGTCGATGCGCATCGGCGATCCGGGCGCCATGGGACGCATCCTGGTCGGAGGCGAACCGGGAGCCGACATCGTGCCGGAACTCGCCCCGATGGCCGGCGAGATCGTCCTCGACAAGCCCGGCAAGGGCGCATTCTACGCCACGCCGCTCGGCGACATCCTGGCCGAACGCGCGATCACGCATCTCGTGTTCGCCGGGGTCACCACGGAGGTCTGCGTCCAGACAACGATGCGCGAGGCCAACGATCGCGGCTTCGAATGCCTGCTGGCCGAGGACGCGACCGAAAGCTACTTCCCGGAATTCAAGGCGGCGACGCTCGACATGATCCGCGCCCAAGGCGCGATCGTGGGATGGAGCGCGACCGTCGAGCAGGTCGCGGCCGCTCTCGGATGATCAGTGCAGGGAGCGCGTGCGCGAGATGTAGTGCCCGCGCTTCAGCTCCTTGAAGAACTGCGGGACCTGCGGGTGGGACACCGGCTTGCCGGTATCGTCAGGCAGCAGGTTCTGCTCGGAGACATAGGCGACGTAGGTCGTCTGCGCATTCTCGGCGAGCAAGTGATAAAACGGCTGGTCGCGGCGTGGCCGCACTTCTTCGGGGATCGACGCCAGCCATTCCTCGGTGTTGGCGAAGACCGGATCGACGTCGAAGATCACGCCCCTGAAGGGGTAGACGCGGTGCTTCACGACCTGTCCGATGGCGAACCGGGCGCGCCGTAGAGGGGGGGCTCCAAGGGACGAGCCGGGTGCCTGATTGATCGGTTCCATTGCTAAAGTATTGCTCCGAACAGGCTCATAGGCAACGCAGTCGGCGTGCGAGATCGGGGCCCTGACTGCAAGAATACGTGAAATCCGGCCATTGAGATCGTTACGCAAGATTGCGGCCAGATGTGCAGCCTGACTTGCGGTGCTCGGGCTCGGTTGACGGCACCGGTCCGCCTGTGGACTCTGGGGCCGACAGGCTGCCGGGAAGGTGTCTTTGGCCCAGGGATTGAAAGTCCGTTTCTGGGGGGTGCGGGGATCGATCTCCTGCCCCGGGGCGGAGTATGCGCGCTACGGCGGCAACACGTCGTGTCTGGAAGTGACCGCCGGCGGCCGGCGGCTGATTTTCGACGCCGGGTCGGGAATTCGCACGCTCGGGGTCGAGCTCGCACGCCAGCCGTCCGACATCGACATCTATTTCACCCATACGCATCTCGACCATCTTTCCGGTCTCACCTTCTTCGCTCCGCTGTTCGACCAGAGAAGTTCGGTGCGCATGTGGGCGGGCCACCTGGAAACGCCTTACACGCTGAAGAAGGTCATCGGCCACTTGATGCAGGCGCCGCTCTATCCGGTTTCGCTCGACGTCTTCCAGGCGAGAGTCGAGTTCAAGGAATTCCGCTCGGGCGATGCGCTGTCCTGCGGCGCGGTCGGCATCCGCACAGCGCCGCTCAACCATCCCAATGGCGCGACCGGCTATCGCATCGACCATCTCGGCAAGTCGATCTGCTACATCACCGACACCGAGCATCATGAGGGGCGGCGCGACAGGACGATCGTCGATCTGTGTCGCGGCGCCGACGTCATGATCTACGATTCGAGCTACACCGACGAGGAATATCCGCGCTATCGCGGCTGGGGTCACTCGACCTGGCAGGAGGGCGTGCGCCTGGCCGACGCCGCGGGAGTCGGCACGCTCGCCATCTTCCATCACGACCCGAGCCATGACGATGCCTTCATGGATGGTGTGGCGCGCGATGCGGCCGCGATGCGGCCGGGCAACGCCGCCAACGGCCTGCCACGAGCCATCGTCGCCCACGAAGGCCTGACTCTCTGTCCGTGACGCGCAGGCAATGAGCGCCAGCCCGAGTTTGCGCGGCCGCTGGAGGCGGTTCGCTTTGGGGTTGCCGACCGTGCTCGGCCTGACGCCGCGCGGCTGGTTCATCCCGCATCGCTATGCGCCGCTGCTGCCACCGCCCGGCGCGCAGCCGCCTTATCCTGCCGTCGAGCAACTGTTCGAAGGCGAGGCCGCCACGTTCGCAGCCGTGCTCGACGCCGTCGACGCACAGACCGCCACGTTCGAAGGTCTCAAGACGCTGTTCGACCAGGCATGGTTTCCCTCGCTCGACGCCGCTGTCGCCTTTGCGCTGGTGCGCGAGCGCAAACCGCGTCACATCGTCGAGGTAGGCTCCGGCCATTCGACCCGGATCCTGTCCAAGGCGCTGGGCGGGCTCGGCGAGATCGTGGCGATCGACCCCTCGCCGCGCGCCGACATCGCCGACCTGCCGGGCGTGCGCGTGGTGCCGACGACCCTGCAGGCGGCGCCCGCCGGAGTCTTCGACGCCATCCTGCCGGGCGACGCGCTGTTCATCGACTCCAGCCACATCCTGATGCCCGGCAGCGATGTCGACATCCTGTTGAACCGCGTCCTGCCGCGGCTGCCGTCCGGCGCACTTGTCCATATCCACGACATCTTCCTGCCGTTCGACTATCCGGCGATCTGGGGCTGGCGTGCCTACAACGAGCAGCAGGGCGTCGTGCCGCTCCTTGTCAGCGGTGCCTACCGTCCCCTGTTTTCCAGCGTCTGGGCCGAGCGCCGCATGACCGACCGGCTGGCCACTTCCGTGGTGGCGCGTCTGCCCCGGCCGGCCGGTGCTCTGCCGGCCAGCCTGTGGCTGGAGAAACGCTGATGCTCGCCCGCCTGCGCGACTGGCTGTTCGACGGCGGCGGTACGGCCGAGCTGCCGGAGCGGGTGCGCGAGGCGATCCGCCGTCAGCAGGAGCGCAGTGAAATCCTGATCGGCTGGATACAGCTTATGATTGTGGTGCTGGTCGCCGGCGTCTACGAAGGCACCAGCATGGCCGAAGGCCTGGTGCAGGAGGACTATTCGCTCGAACGCGATGTCCTGCTGATCTACGGCGCGATCTGCATCCTGCGGCTGGTTCTCGCCCATATGCGCCGGCTGCCGGCCTGGGCGCTCTATCTTTCCGTCGTGGCCGACATTGCGCTGTTGATGGGTCTGATCTTCAGTTTTCATCTCAAGTATGCCCAGCCTGCCGCCTTCTATCTGAAGGTGCCGACGCTTCTGTACGTATTCCTGTTCATCGCACTTCGTGCATTGCGCTTCGAAGCCCGCCTCGTGGTGTTCAGCGGCATCTGCGCCGCGATCGGCTGGGCCTGGCTCACCTACTATGTCGCCACGGGCCGGGGCGGGCCGCCCGATCAGACGCATAATTTCGTCGAGTACATGACCTCCAACGCGCTGCTGGTCGGCGCCGAGGTCGACAAGATCATCGCCATCCTGCTCACCACGGCCGTGCTGGCGCTCGCCATCGCACGGGCACGTCATCTGCTGGTGCGCGCCGTCAGCGAGGGCGCGGCGGCGCGCGACCTGTCGCGCTTTTTCGATCCCGGCGTGGCCGCTCGCATCCGCGGCGCAGCCATGGCGATCACGGCCGGCGAGGGCGAATTGCGGGATGTCGCTATCCTCACCGCCGATCTGCGCGGGTTCACGCGGCTGTCGACCGAACTGCCGCCCGACCAGGTGATGAAGGTCCTTCAGGACTACCAGGGCCGCGTCTGCCCCCTGATCGCTGCCGCGGGCGGCAGCATCGACAAGTTCCTGGGCGACGGGATTCTCGCCTCGTTCGGCGCCGTCGCGCCCTCGCCGACGGCGGCCGCAGACGCCCTGCGCGCGGCCGATGCCGTCATGGCCGCGGCCGCCCAATGGGTCGCCGAGCGCCGTGCCGCGGGCCTGCCGCCCCTCGAGATCGGCCTTGCCGTGTCGTCGGGCCGGGTCGTGTTCGGCGCCGTGGGCGACGGAGAACGGCTCGAGTTCACGGTGATCGGCGATGCCGTCAATTTCGCGGCGAAACTGGAGAAGCACAACAAGGAGGAGCGGACTCGCGCCATCACCGACGGCGGCACCTACGCGCTCGCCGAGCGGCAGGGCTACCGGGCGCCCGGGCCGCGCGAACGCCGGCCGGGCCGGCGGGTGGGCGGCGTGCCCGAATCGGTAGATATTGTGGTCCTGGCGGCCTGAGGAGCGGGCATGCGGTTGCCTTGCCCTTTCCCCAATCGGGGCCTATGTAATTTCCGACAGGGACGCTTTAGGTAGCGAGCTGGCGGAGCGCCATCGTGGGTAACAACTACGACATCATCCTGATCGGGCTGGTCGCGGTCTTCTTGATCCTGCGGCTGCGCTCCGTGCTGGGCAAGCGTACCGGCAGCGAGCCGCCGCCGGCGCGCGATCCGTTCACCCCGCCTGCGCCGCCGCCGGCGACGCCGCGCATCGGCGATGCCCCACAAGGCAACGACAACGTTGTGCCGCTGCCGACCGCGGGCTCGCCGCGCCCGCCGCTGGCTACCAGCGGTCCCGGCGGCATCCGCGCCACCGTCATGCCGTCGGCGACCGCCGGCGTGGCCGCGATCCGCGCGGCCGATTCGGGCTTCGAGCCGATCGGCTTCACCGCAGGCGCGCGCGCCGCTTTCACCGCGATCGTCGAGGCGTTCGCGCGCGGCGACACTGCGGCGCTGCGGCCGCTGCTCGACGGCGCGACCTATGCGAGCTTCGAGGCGGCCATTCGCGGCCGCGCCGAGCGCAAGGAAAAGGCCGAGACCACCCTGATCGGCTTCGAGGCATCCGACATCGCGGCCGCCGAGATGCTGGGGGCGCAAGCAAGCGTCACCGTGCGGTTCGTGAGCGAGCAGATCAACGTCGTGCGCAACGCGGAAAGCCAAATCGTCGATGGAAACCCCAACGAAGTCCAGAAAGTCGTCGATCTCTGGACATTCCGTCGCGACACCAAGTCCAGCGACCCGAATTGGCAGCTGATAAAGACCGAAAGCGAAGGCTGAGGGAGGCTTTCCGAGAATGCGCTGGAGCGTCCTGACCGGCGGCGCGGCTCTGCTGACTGCTGCCGGCATCCTGTCGGCCTGCGCCAGTGGCGGCGGCGAGCCGAAGCAGCGCGTGGCGATGGCGCCTACCTCCTACAACGAGATCGTCGGCTGGACCGCGGACAAGCACGCCGAGGCGCTGGCCGCCTTCCGCCGCTCTTGTCCGCATCTCAGCGCCGCACCTGACACCAGGATCGCAACCGACGGCGGCGAAAAGACCATCACGGCTGCCGAGTGGAAGCGCATCTGCGACGCCGGCGCTGCCGTGAAAGCCGGCGATGCGCGTGGCGCGCGGGCTTTTTTCGAAGCCAATTTCCGTCCGCTGATCGTCCAGGAGCCGGGCAAGTTCACCGGCTATTTCGAGCCCGAGCTGCGCGGCAGCAAGGCGCCGTCGCGGCTCTTCACCGTGCCGGTCTACCGCCGTCCTCCCGACCTCACCGACAAGCCCTACCTCACGCGCGCCGAGATCGAGCAGGGGGCCCTCAAGGGCAAGGGCCTCGAGATCGTCTACGTCCAGGATCCGGTCGGCCTGTTCGAGATCCAGGTGCAAGGCAGCGGCCGCATCCTGCTCGCTGAAGGCGGCGCGATGACGCTCGGCTTCGACGGCTCCAACAACCGCCCCTACACCGCGATCGGCACCGTGCTGGTCGAGATGGGCGTGATGAAGAAGGAAGACGCCACCTGGCCGGCGATCCGTGACTGGCTGAAGCGCAATCCGCAGCAGGCACGTGAAGTGATGCGCAAGAACGAGCGCTACATCTTCTTCAAGGACACCAGGACTGCCGCCCCGGTCGGGGCCGAGGGCGTGCCGCTCACCGCCCAGCGCAGCCTGGCAGTCGATCCGGCGTTCACGCCCTACGGGACGCCCGTATGGATCGACACCCGGCGCCCGGTCGCCCGCAAGGCGGGCGCCACCGAACCCTACCGCCGCCTGATGGTCGCGCAGGACGCCGGCGCCGCCATCAAGGGCCCGGCGCGGGGCGACGTGTTCTTCGGCAGAGGCGCGCTGCCCGCCGACTGGGCCGGCCGCATGAACAGCGAGGGCCGCGCCATCGTGCTGGTGCCCAACAAGAACTGACGCCGCCGGCCGATCCGCGCCGGCTGCGCGCCCGGTTGGAATCATTCCAGCCAAAGGCCCGTTGCACGCGAATTTGGCCGCTGCCAATGTGGCCTTCGTGTCCAATCCGCCGTCCGCTTCCGCAACCCGTCCGCGCCGCGTGGCGCTGTTCGTCACCTGCCTCGTCGACCTGTTCCGGCCCTCGGTAGGGTTCGCGGCCGCGAAGCTCCTCGAGGAGGCCGGCTGCGCCGTCGAGGTGCCGCCGCTCCAGGTCTGCTGCGGCCAGCCCGCCTACAACACCGGCGACCGTGCCACGACAAGGGCCATTGCGGCGCAGGTCATCGATGCCTTCGAGGGCTACGATGCGGTCGTAGCACCGTCGGGCTCGTGCGGCGGGATGCTCTCGCACCACTACCCGTCGCTGTTCGATGACGATCCGGCAATGAAGGCGCGTGCCGAGAGTCTGGCCGGCCGCAGCCACGAGCTGATGTCGTTTTTGGTCGACGTGCTCGGCGTGGAGAAGGTTGCCGCGCGCTACGACGGCGCCGTGACCTATCACGATTCCTGTTCGGGCCTGCGCGAACTCGGCGTGAAGGGCCAACCGCGCGAGCTGCTGGCTGCCGTGCAGGGGCTCACGCTTCGCGAGATGAAGTCGCCCGAAGTCTGCTGCGGGTTCGGCGGCACCTTCTGCGTCAAGTACCCCGAGATCTCCAACGCCATGGTGGCTGAGAAGACCGCCGACATCGCCGCGACCGGCGCCGACACGCTGCTGGCCGGCGACCTCGGCTGCCTGATGAACATGGCGGGCAAGCTGCAGCGCGATGGCAGCGCCGTGCGCGTGCGCCACGTCGCCGAGGTGCTGGCCGGCATGGGCGACCTGCCGGCGATCGGCGAGCCGGAGCGCGGCTGATGGAATCGACCGCCCATGCCTTCAAGGAGAATGTCGGCCACGCGCTTGCCGATCCCAACCTGCAGGACTCGCTGGCTAAGCTGAAAGTGGGGTTCTCCGAGCGGCGGCGGCAAGCGGCCGAACGTCTGCCCGAGTTCGAGGCGTTGCGCGACCGCGCGCGCGACATCAAGAACCACACGCTGGCCCATCTCGACTTCTATCTTGAGGAGTTCGAGCGCAAGGTGATCGCGCTGGGCGGCCACGTGCACTGGGCACCGACCGCCGCCGACGCGCGGCACATCATCGCCGAGCTGTGCCGCAGCGTCGGCGCCAGGACCGTCGCCAAGTCGAAGTCGATGGTGGCCGAGGAGATCGCGCTCAACGACTATCTCGAGGCGATGGGGATTGCGCCGATCGAGACCGATCTCGGCGAGTACATCATCCAGCTCCGCCACGAGCCGCCCAGCCACATCATCGCGCCGGCGGTCCACCTCACCAAGGACCAGGTCGCCGACACGTTCCTCGAGCATCACGGCAAGCTCGGCTTCAGCAAGCGCCTGACCGAGCGCAACGACCTTGTCGCCGAGGCGCGCTACGTACTGCGCCAGAAATTCCTCGATGCCGATGTCGGGTTGACCGGCGCCAACTTCCTGGTGGCCGAGACCGGCTCGTCGATGCTGGTGACCAACGAAGGCAATGCCGATCTCTCGAACACCCTGCCCAGGATGCACATCGTGCTGGCCAGCATCGAGAAGGTGATCCCCACGCTCGAGGATGCGGCCGTGCTGCTGCGCGTGCTGGCGCGCTCGGCCACGGGGCAGGAATCCTCCGCCTACACGACCCTGAACACCGGGCCGAAGCGTCCCGGCGACCTCGACGGGCCGGAGCAGTATCACGTCGTGCTGCTCGACAACGGCCGTTCGAGCGTGCTGGGCACCGAGATGCAGGACATCCTGCGCTGCATCCGCTGCGGCGCCTGCATGAACCACTGCCCGGTCTACGGCGCCGTCGGCGGCCACGCCTACGGTTGGGTCTATCCTGGCCCGATGGGCGCCGTTCTGACGCCGCAGCTCGTGGGCGTCGAGGAAGCGAGCAACCTGCCGAATGCCTCGACCTTCTGCGGGCGCTGCGAGAGCGTCTGCCCGGTGCGCATCCCGCTGCCGAAGCTGATGCGGCACTGGCGCGAGCGCGAGTTCGAGAAGCACCTGACACCCAGGGCCTGGCGCCAGGGAATGGCGCTCTGGGGCTTCCTTGCCCGCCGGCCGGCCTTGTATCGCGGCCTGACCGCCGTCGCCAACCGGATGCTGGCGTTGTTCGGCCGCGCCGAGGGTCGCTACCGCGCCCTGCCGCTGGCCGGCGGCTGGACCCGCTTCCGCGACTTCCCCGCCCCGCAACCCGGCGGCACGTTCCATGCGCAATGGGCCAAGAAGAGGCGAGCATGAACAACGCCCGCTCCCAGATCCTGGGCGGCATCCGCCGCGCCCTGCACCGGGGCGAGGTTTCCGGCGCGGCACGGCAGGCCGTCGAGGGGCGCCTGGCATCGCCGCCGCTCGGGCCCGCGGTGGCGCGCGCCCGGCTTGGCCAGGCCGACAAGATCGCCCTCTTCTGCCAGTGGGCCGAGACCAACAATGCCACCGTGGCGCGGGTGGCGCCGGCGGAGGTGCCCGGTGAGGTGACGGCCTATCTGGCCCGCAACAACCTGCCGGCGAATGTTGCGATGGCGCCCTCGCCGCTCCTCGATGGCTACGACTGGACCAGCCAGAGGATGCTTTCGATCCGGCGCGGCCGCGGCCAGGGCAGCGACCAGGTCTCGATCACCGGCGCCTTCGCGGGCATTGCCGAGACCGGCACGCTCGTCACGGCATCCGGTCCCGACCATCCCGTCACGCTGAACCTTCTGCCCGACACCCATGTCGTGGTGCTGCGCGAGGCCGACATCGTCGGCGGCTACGAGGAGGTCTGGGCCCGCCTGCGCGAGCGCTACGGCAAGGACCGCATGCCGCGCACCGTCAACACCATCACCGGGCCCTCGCGCACCGGCGACATCGAGCAGACGATCGAGCTCGGCGCGCACGGGCCGCGCCGCATGCACATCCTGGTGGTGCACGAATGAGCAAGGCCGCATGACTTCCGGGCGCGGCGCCTCGCCCTCCGAGCCTCGGGAGGAGCTTCGCGTCGTCGGCACGAGCGTCACTCGCGAGGTCGAGCTTCTGCTCGACCGTGTCGCCCAGGCCGTTGGCCGGCGCGCGCCGCGTGTCCTGCAGGTGGGGTCGCGAACGCTCGTCTCCGAGCGCAACGTACGCAACTGGCGCGCCCTGATCGCCAAGCGCTTTGGGCCCAGGGCCCGCTTCGTCGGCCTCGATCTCTTCGAGGGCAGCAACGTCGACTGCGTGGCCGACATCTGCAGCGACCCGCGCACGCTCAAGGCCCGGCTGGGCGACGAGCCGTTCGACCTGGTGGTCTGCTGTCACGTGCTGGAGCATGCCCGCCACCCGGCGCGGGCGGCGCGCAACATCGTGCAGGCGCTCCGGCCCGGCGGCATAGCCTATATCGCCGCGTCGTGGTCGCAGGCTTTCCATGCCACGCCGGACGACTACTGGCGCTTCTCGGTACGCGGGTTGATGCTGCTGTTCGGCCGGCTGGAGGTCGCCTCGGCCTTCTATAGCGGCGGCGATGTCGGCCTGGACGTGGCCTACCGCATCGAACGCGCCGGCAAGCCGGAACTCGATCCCAAGGCCGGTGCCGTCGAACAGGGCCTGTTCCAGCTCGTGCTCGACCACGAGGACAACCGCGCCGTGCTGGCCCGTCAGGCCACCGAACGGCTGCCGGTGTCACGCACCTATCTCCCGACGCTGTTCGTCAATCTCGTCGGCCGGAAGCCGACCTGAGGATCCCCGCCATTCTGGACGCCTGCGCTGTCCAGTAGTCGGTGTCCAGAATTCGGATCTTTGAATTCATTGGGTTTTCCACGCAGTTCTGGACAGGCTTTGTCCAGAATTGCAGGGGTGTCCAGAACTCGGCGGCGGTGCTGCCCGATCGCCCAAATGAAAAGAGCGGGCTTTCGCCCGCTCTTCCCAAGTTCCTTGGCTTGTCCTGCGACTAGAAGCGCAGGTCCATGCCGAGCAGCAGGCCCCAGCTCTGGCCGGTAACCGTCGCGGACGGGCCCGACGCGTTGTACAGCAGACCACCGCCGGTGAGCTTCACGCCCGGTCCGAGCGCGTAGTTCACACCGATCTCGAACTTGTTCACCGACTCCATGCCGAAGGAGAGGGAGGCCGGATTGTTGCCAGGCGTGAAGGCATTGCTGTTCACGCCGGGCACACCGGTAGCGGCCGTAGTCGTGCACGTCGAAGCGTTAACAGCAATGCTGTTACACTGCAGCGAGCCGTTGCCGTTGGTGTTGTACGATCCGGTCCAGCCGAACGACATCTGCCACGGGCCGGTCTGGTACATGATACCCGCGGTGTAGAAGCGGGTGTCGTTGTCCACACCGGTGAAGTAGTTCGAGCCCATGCCCTGGTTGTCGTAGCCGGCGGCGCCACCGATCGTGAAGCCCTTGTAGCCGAACTGGGCGCCGACGACCCACTGCTTCCACGACGCGGCGTTGGCGCCGGACGACATGTTGGCCGAGCCGGCGAACGGATTGTTGCCCGGAACGAACGAGGCGTACATGAACGCGCCGTACAGCGCGACCCTGACGTCACCGAACTTGTTCAGGTAGTTGGCGCCGACGTCGAACAGGTCCTGGTACGAATTGTCGTTCGTCAGGCAGTTCGGCGAGGTGGTGGCGTTGGTGTAGCCGCAAACGCCGGTCGTGCCCGCACCGGGACCGACGGCGAGACCGGCGTTGCCGGACTGCGGATTGATGTTGACCTTCGGACGATAGCCGACGCCGATCTGCAGGCCCTGGAAGCGGGGCGTGAAGTAGTTGATGCCCTGCGCGTCCTGAACCTGACCGGCAATGGTCGTGGTCGTGGCATGGAACCACGCCTTGTTGCCGCCCATCACCTGCTGGCTCATCCAGGCGAAGTTCGAGTTGTGCTGAATGGCACCGAAGCCGATCAGCGCGGACGGCGTGCCGTAGTACATACGGTACGAACCCGGGTCGCGGGCACCGAACTCGACGCGGCCCCAGTCGCCGAAGGCGAACAGGTACGCTTCGTCGATCCACGCCGCGCCGGCTGCCGCCGTGCTGCCCTGCGCCCAGCCCTCGAGCTCGACGAACACGCCAACCGACGTGCCGTTGTCCAGCTTGGTCTGGCCGCTGAAGTGGATTTCACCTTCCTGCTGGAAGTTCAGGCCCTTGTACTGGGCCCAAGTGCCGTTGGTGGCATAGGTCGACGAAATGCCGCCGGCCACCGCGTAGAAGGTATAATAACCACCCACGCCGATCTTGATCGGATCGGCTGCCATGGCCGGGGCGGCCATCAACCCGCCGACGACCAAGGCGGTCGAGCCGAGTAGAAGCTTCTTCATCATTCTCCCTCTCTCATTGATCAGAGACTGGTACGTACCAATAAGGCCTGTCCGACCGGCGGAAAGTGGAAGCCTGAAGAATAGCGACTCACGGCTCCCGCCAATGCGGCCGGCCTATAAAACACGCCGCCAAAACGAGGGTCAAGAAATGGTCGCGGCGCTGCACGATTCTGCCCGCACCTGTGGCGTCTTTGTCACAATTTCGGCGGTGGTCGCAGCAGTCTCCGGCGCATCCTGGAGATAAAAGTTGTGAAAAGAAACCAACAAGCCAACAAATAGTTAGTCCCGACAAGAGACTAATTGCTGCGCGCTCGTCTGCCGCTTGCGGTTCACCGGCTATTGCGCTTATGGTCCCGGCGCTGCCGCTGCCGCGTAGCCGCGGCCAAGAGGAACAAAAGGCGCCATCCATGACGGGTTCGTCCAGATTTGTGAGCTTTGCCGCCGCCGTGGTCCTGGCCGCCAGCTTGGCGGCGTGTTCCGATGGAACGGACAAGCTGGAGAGGCGCTCCGGCCAGTCGGGCGACCGCACCCACGGCGATATCCGCCAGGGCGTCGGCGGCCAGAACCGCGAGGAGGGCAGTCTTTTCGGCCCCGGCGGCCTGTTCGGCTCGAAAGCCCAGAAGAAGGACGATACCGGCACCGGCGTGGCGGTGAATGCCTATCTCTGGCGCGCCTCCCTCGACACCATCAACTTCATCCCGCTGGTCTCGGCCGATCCGTTCGGCGGCGTCATCATCACCGACTGGTACACCCCGGCCGAGACGCCCAACGAGCGCATGAAGGTCCAGGTCACCATCCTCGACCGCGAGCTCAGGGCCGACGGCGTGCGCGTCTCGGTCTTCAAGCAGACGACCGCGCCGCGCGGCGGCAACTGGGTCGACGCCCAGGTCGACCCGCGCACCAACATCGACATCGAGAACGCCATCCTGACCCGCGCCCGCCAGCTTCGCATTGCGGGCGGGTCCTGAGACCGCAGAAGTCGCCGCGAGGCCTTGCGCCAGACGCTTGACGGGAGAGGCCGTAGCGGGCATCCGCTGCGGCCTCAGTCTTTTTCAGGATCGAACGCCGTGTCTTCGACGCAAGCCGCCCCCGCGCGATACAATTTCCGCGAAACCGAGACCAAGTGGCAGAAGGTCTGGGAGGAACGTCAGACCTTCCGGGCCGCAATGGACACGGGACGGCCCAAATACTACGTGCTCGAGATGTTCCCCTATCCGTCGGGGCGCATCCACATGGGCCACGTGCGCAACTACACGCAGGGCGACGTGATCGCCCGCTACAAGCGCGCCAAGGGCTTCAACGTGCTGCACCCGATGGGCTGGGACGCCTTCGGCCTGCCGGCCGAGAACGCCGCCATGGAGAAGAAGGTCCACCCCAAGAAGTGGACCTACGAGAACATCGCCACCATGAAGGCGCAGCTCAAGTCGATGGGCCTGTCGCTCGACTGGAGCCGCGAGCTCGCGACCTGCGATCCCTCCTACTACCGCCACCAGCAGAAGATGTTCCTCGACTTCTGGAAGGCCGGCCTCGCCTACCGCAAGGAGGCCTGGGTCAACTGGGATCCCGTCGACAACACCGTGCTCGCCAACGAGCAGGTGATCGAGGGCAAGGGCTGGCGCACCGGCGCCCCGGTGGAGCGGCGCAAGCTTACGCAGTGGAACCTCAAGATCACGCACTTCGCCGACGAGCTGCTCTCCCGCCTCGACACGCTCGAGCGCTGGCCGGAGAAGGTGCGCCTGATGCAGGCGAACTGGATCGGCAAGAGCCGCGGCGCGCGCGTCTTCTGGGATCTGACCGACGCCTCGGGCGCGGATCGCGGCCAGCTGGAGATCTTCACCACGCGGCCCGACACGCTCTACGGCGCCTCGTTCATGGCGCTGTCCCCGGAGCATCCCTTGACCGCCGAGCTGGCAGCGGGCGATCCCGGCCTGCAGCGCTTCGTCGCCGAATGCCGCAAGACCGGCACGGCCGCCGCCGAGGTCGAGACCGCCGAAAAGGTCGGCTACAAGCTGCCGCTGCTGGCCAGGCATCCGCTGATGCCGGGCAAGACGGTGCCGGTCTACGCCGCCAACTTCGTGCTGATGGAATACGGCACGGGCGCGATCTTCGGCTGCCCCGGACACGACGAGCGCGACCACGAGTTCGCGACCAAGTACGGCCTGCCGATCCTGCCCGTGGTGGCGCCTGCCGACGTCGACCCGAAGAATTTCCACGTCGACGACATGCCGTACGTCGAGGACGGCATCCTCATCAACTCCGACTTCCTGGACGGGCTCGGCGTCGAGGAGGCCAAGGCCAGGGTCATCGCCCGCCTCGAGGAGATGGGCGTCGGCACGGGCACGACGCAGTACCGCCTGCGCGACTGGCTGGTCTCGCGCCAGCGCTACTGGGGCTGCCCGATTCCGGCGATCCACTGCGAGAGCTGCGGCGTCGTGCCGGTGCCGGACAAGGACCTACCCGTCGAGCTGCCCGACGACGTCACCTTCGACCGGCCGGGCAATCCGCTCGACCGCCATCCGACCTGGAAGCACGTCGCCTGTCCGACATGCGGCAAGCCGGCGCGGCGCGAGACCGACACGTTCGACACTTTCATCGACTCGAGCTGGTACTTCGACCGGTTCACATCTCCGCAACTCGCGAGCGCGCCGTTCGACCGGGCGGAGAATCATTACTGGATGCCGGTCGACCAGTACATCGGCGGCGTCGAGCACGCGATCCTGCACCTGCTCTATTCGCGCTTCTGGACCCGCGCCATGCGCGAAGTCCAGATGACCAGCCGCGACGAGCCGTTCGACGGCCTGTTCACCCAGGGCATGGTCTGCCACGAGACCTACAGGGCGCGCGACGGTGCATGGCTGACGCCGGAGGAGGTCGAGAGGATCGAGGGCGGCAAGGTCGTTCGCGCCTCGGACAAGAGCCCGGTCGAGGTCGGCCGTTCCGAGAAGATGTCCAAGTCGAAGAAGAACGTCGTCGACCCGGACGAGATCATCCGCGACTACGGCGCCGACACCGCGCGCTGGTTCATGCTGAGCGACAGCCCGCCCGAGCGCGACCTCGAATGGACCGAGGCCGGCGTCACCGGCGCGTGGCGCTTCCAGCAGCGCCTGTTCCGCATCGCCTCGACGGCGATCGAGGGATTGCCGGGCGCCGGCGCGCCCAGACCGGCCGCCTTCTCCGAGGCCGCCCTGGCGCTGCGCCGTACCGCGCACAAGTCGATCGCCGGCATCTCGGCCGACATCGAGGCCTTCCACTTCAACAAGGCCGTGGCCCGCCTCTACGAGTTCGCCAACGCGATCGACGGGGTCGAAGCGAATGACGACTCCGCGAGATGGGCGCTGCGCGAGGCGCTGGAGATCTTCGTGCGCCTGATCGGCCCGATGACGCCGCATCTCGCCGAGGAGCTGTGGCAGGCGCTCGGCCACAAGAGCCTGCTGGCCGATTCGCCCTGGCCGCTCGCCGAGGACGCCCTGCTGGTCGACGACACCGTCACCGTAGCGGTCCAGCTCAACGGCAAGCTGCGCGGGACGATCGCGCTCGCCAAGGACGCGCCCAAGGACCTCGCGGAGAAGACGGCGCTGGCGCTGCCCGAGCTGATGCGCGGGCTCGACGGCAAGACGCCCAAGCGGGTGATCGTCGTGCCCAACCGCATCGTGAATGTGGTGGTGTAGTATCACGCCTCACCCTGAGGAGGCGCGAAGCGCCGTCTCGAAGGGTGAGGGTCGTTCGGTGGCTCGTCCTTCGAGACGCGCCGCTGCGCGGCGCTCCTCAGGACGAGGTGCTTTTTGAAGATCGAGCCGCGCCAGGTCGAAGCCTTCCTGAAGAAGCCGGATCCGAAGATCCGGGGCGTGGTGATCTACGGCAACGACGACGGGCTGGTCGCCGAGCGCGCCGCGGCGCTCGCCAAAACGGTGTGCGAGGATCTCAAGGATCCGTTCCGCGTCGTCGACATCGCGGGCGACGTGCTGAAGGGCGATCCGGCGCGGCTGGCCGACGAGTTCGGCGCCATGTCGCTGATGGGCGGCCGCCGCGTGATCCGCGTGCGGCCGGCCGGCGAGGAATCCGTCGCGGCGCTGGAGAACCTCGCGGCCGCGGCCGCCGGCGATGCGCTGGTGGTCGTGGAAGGCGGCAACCTGACGCCGCGCTCGGGACTGCGCGCGCTGGCCGAGACCGAGGCGACACTCGCCGCGCTGCCCTGCTACATGGACAATGAGGCGGCGCTGGAGGCCCTGGTCGAAGGCGCGGCGCGTGCGCAGGGGCTCGCGATCGCGGCCGATGCGCTGGACTGGATCGTCGGCCGGTTGGGCGGCGATCGCGGCCAGACGCGCAGCGAGGTCGACAAGCTGCTGCTCTACAAGGGCACGGACTCCGGCAAGACCATCACCCTGGACGACGCCATGGCCGTCCTGGGCGACACCGCCTCGATCGGCATCGACGACGTGATCGCCGCGACGTTCGACGGCAACCTCGTCGCCCTCGACCGCGCGCTCGACCGCGTGTTCGCCGAGGGCGGCAACGCGGTGCAGCTCGTGCGTGCGCTGCAACGCCACGCCGACCAGCTCCATCTCGTGTCGGGCCACGCCGCGAAAGGCGGCAACCTCGAAGGAGCGATGTTCAAGGCCCGTGGCCTGCCGCGCGGCGGGCCGGTGCGTCAGCGCTTCGAGCGCCATCTGCGCACATGGTCGTTGCCCCGACTCGGCGCCGCCGTCCTGCGCATCCTCGAGACGGAGAACGATTGCAAGAAGACGGGTTGGCCGGACGAGGCCATCGCGCGACGGCTTTGCCTGGCGCTTGCCTCGTCGGCGCGCTCGGCCAACGCGCGTCGCTAGCCACCGGCGCGCGTACTCTCCGACGTCAATCCTCGGGCGGCACGAACATGTAGCCGGCACTGCGCACGGTGCGGATCGAGGTCGGATGCGCCGGGTCGACCTCGATCTTGCGGCGGATGCGCAGGATTCGGATGTCGATGGCGCGGTCGAACGCCTCCATCTCGCGGTGGCTGGTCGTCTCGAGCAGCCAATCGCGGCTGAGCGGCCGGTTGGGATTCTCGGCAAAGAGTTTCAGGAGTTCGAACTCGCCGGCGCGCAGCGCCACGTCCTTGCCGTCGAGCGTCGTCATCTTGTGCGCCTGCAGATCCAGCAGGCACTTGCCCATGCGCACCCTGGGGCTCGTCGTCGCCGCCGACGCCCCGCCGGCACGGCGCAGCACCGCCTTGATGCGGGCGAGCAGCGCGCGCGGCTCGTAGGGCTTGGCGATGTAGTCGTCGGCGCCGGTCTCCAGGCCCACGACCTGGTCGACCGTGTCGCCGCTGGCCGTCACCATGATGATGCCCACCTTGCGGCTGCGCTCGCGCATGAAGCGGGCGAGCGCGAAACCGTCCTCGCCGCCGGGCAGCCTGAGGTCGAGCAGCACGAGGGCGGGCGGGTCCTTTTCCACGATCTTGCGCAGCGCGGCGCCGGTCTCCACGCCCGAGGCGCGGTAGCCGTTCTCCTCCAGGAAGTCGATCAGGGTTTCGCGCTGGAACTGCTCGTCTTCGACCACGATGACGTGCGGACGCTGGTCTTTCGGACGTGTCGCCATTTGCGCTCATCCTGCCGATGGCAGTCCGCAATCTCAAGCGCGGCCGCCGCGACAGGTCGTCAGTCCCGGGAGCGATTGAGCAGGACCGCACCGTGGGCGCGCGCGAATTCCTCGGTGCATACGGCACCGGTGCGGCCCCTGAGCCGCGGGAACTGCGCCTCGAGCTCGGCCAGGGTGACATTCTCCTTGACCCGCGCGTGGTGAACGCACACCGCACCGTCCGGCGACCAGCCGGCTTCGAAGGTGAGCGTGGCGTCCGCGTCCGAGACCTGGATGCCGCGCGGGTCGTAGATGTCGACCGTCATGCCGTTGTTGGTGAACGGCCGGCCGTTGCCGCCGTAGTCGCCGCGCAGCATGCGGACACAGGCCGCGTGCTCTGGCTCGAGCGCCCGGCCGTCCTGCGCGGCGTTCGCCCAGGGCCGGTAGCCGAAGCGGACGCACTTGGCGATGGCGCCGGCCGAGCAGGCAAACTCCAGCCCGCTGTCGCGGCCCTGCAGCACGAAGCCCTGCCGCCGGCCATCGGGGCCGGCATCGCAGACATTCTGCCACGTGCCGTCGGGTTGGCGGCTTTCGAACGTATGCAGCCAGACCGTGCCGGATTTGTCGGCGGGATCGGCTTCCACGGCGGAAATCCGCAGCCTGGCCGGCTGGCCCTCGAAACGGACGTCGAGCACGGCGCCGATCAGATCCCGGCTGCGCAGCGTGCGGCCGTCGGCGAGCGCCACCACGATCTCCGTGCCTTCGACCGCGACACCGGACACCGAAGGCGTCCGCGCATCGGCACCGGTCGGCAGGAGGGCGGCGAGCAGGCCGGCACCGAGCACGGCGGCGGTCGAAACGAGTCTGGCGAACATGGCGGGCTCCTTGTGCTTTGCCGGGTGCGAAAACGGCGCCTGCGAGAGGCGCCGTCGATCGTCTGACTGCCGCGGATCAGCGCACGTGCGCCGGCAGCTCGATGGCGTCGATCTGGAAGGAGCCCGCGCCCGGCGCGGTGCCGTTCAGGCTCATGCCGTTGTTCCAGCCGTTCACGCCGACACCGTTGAGGTCCATGCCGTTGCTCCAGCCGTTGAGGCCCATACCATTGAGGCTCATGCCGTTGAGGCTGATGCCGTTCAGGCCGCCCGTGCCGCTCATGCCCCCGGCATAAGCCGACGAGCCGAAGCTGACGGCGACGAGGGCGGCGGTGGCGGTGGCGGTGGCGGTGGCGAGGACGAACTTGAACATCTTGATCTCCCTTGAGTGTTGGCGAGCGGCGGGGTGCCGTCGTCGGTGAGCGCAAGCTAGGCCCGTCGCGTTTCATGCGAACGTCGCCGGTGCCGCATTTGGTTTCGTCGATTTCCCGATGCGCCAACGCCGGCACGCCGCGAAACCCACGAAACATTTCCGGCCCGTCGCGCTACCGTCGCGAAACATCGGCGCCGGACAATACGGCCATGACTGGCATCGACGCATCGACCTCGACCTCCGGCAGCCGCGTCGAGCGCGTCCTGACCGACCGCCTGATGGGCGGCGGCAACACTGCGCTGCGGTTGGTCTCGTTTGCGCTGTGGCCGGTGTTCGCGCTCGTGTACGGCGATGCCGCGCCATGGTGGCGTATCGCGCTGCCGTTCGCCGTCCATGCGCTGGCGTCGACCGGCTTCATCGTGCTCACGCGCGCCTACCGTCTCGATCCCGGTGCGCGGCCCGTCGAGGCCTGGCGGCGGCGCTACATCGCCCTGGCAGGCCTGACCGGCATCGCCTACGGCGGCGGCGCCGCGCTGCTGGTCGTGCTGCCGCCGATCGAGCCCCGGCTGGTCATCGTCGTCAGCATGGCGGTCAGCGCCGCACTCGCGCCCGGCCGCCTCTACGAGCCGCGCAGCTACCAGGCCTTCGCCGGCATCACCCTGCTCCTGGTGGCGGGCGCCCTGCTGCGGGTCGGCGATCCGCTGTCGCAGGCGCTGTCGCTTGCCAGCGTGATCTACCTTGTCGCCCTGCTGCTGCAGAACCGGCCACAGCACCGCGCCCAGCGCCAGCAGGTGGCGCTGGCGCTCGCCCACGAGGACCTGGCCCATCGCTACGCCGCGGCCGAGGCCGAGGTGCGGGCCGCCCGCGACACGCTGAACGATGCGCTGGAGAGCCTGCCCGTCGCCGTCGCCCTGTGGGACCGCGACGACCGGCTGGTCCTCAGCAACGAGGCCTTTCGCGCCCATCTGCAGCATCTGCCCGAGGCGACGGCGCCGGGCGTGGGCTACGGCGAGGCCCTGCACGCCATCGTCCATCGCGGCGACCCGCCGATCGCGCCCGCCGGCAAGGAGGAGGCCTTCATCGCCGCGGCGATGGCCCTGCATCGCAGCGGCGGCGTCTCGGAATACCGTGCCGGACCCGCCCAATGGCTGCGCGCCCAGGCGCGGCGCACCGGGTCGGGCGGCGTCGTGACGACGATCGTCGACATCTCCGAGGTGCGGCGGCGCGAGAAGGAGGCGACCGAAGCACGCTCGGTGCTGCAGTCGGTCTTCGACAATCTGAGCGACGGCGTGCTGCTCTACGAGGCCGACGGGCGCTGGGTCTACCAGAATCCGGCGATGGCCCGCCTGCACGACATGCCCGATTCCCTGCTGGCCACCCTGCCGACCTTCGCCGACATCGTGCGCCATCGCGCCCGGCGCGGCGACTACGGTCCGGTGGAGCGCCTGCCCGGCGGTCTCGAGGCGTGGATCGCCTCCCGCGTCGCGCGCTTCGATCTCGCCGATCAGCCGGCCGAGCGGCGGCGCACCGTCACCGGCCGCACGGTCGAGGTCACCTACCGGCGGCTGGTCGACGGGCGCGTGCTGACCATCCATCGCGACCTGACCGAGATCGTCGAGCACGAGGAGCGTCTCAAGGCGCGCGAGGCCGAACTGGAGGCGGCCCGCGACGCGGCGGAGACGGCGCGCGACGAGGCCGAGGCCGCCAACCAGGCCAAGTCGACCTTCCTCGCCACCATGAGCCACGAGATCCGGACGCCGATGAACGGCGTGATCGGCACCGCCGAGCTGCTGGAGCGCGAGCCGCTCAACGAACGCCAGAAGCGGCTGGTCGGCACGGTGCGCACCTCGGCCGCGGCGTTGCTGCGCATCATCGACGACGTGCTCGACTTCTCCAAGATCGAGGCCGGCCACATGGCGCTGGAGGAGACCCCGTTCTCGCTGCGTGCCCTGGTCAACGGCACGGTCGAGACGCTGTCGGTCCAGGTCGAGAAGAAGGGGCTTGCGATCACCGCCGCGATCGAGCCCGGCACACCGGACGCGCTGCTTGCCGACCCGACGCGGCTGCGCCAGATCCTGTTCAACCTGATCGGCAATGCGACGAAGTTCACCGACGCCGGCGCCATCACGGTGAGGGCGCGGGCGCTCGAGGTCGGCGACGACGCCGTGACGCTGGCGCTGTCCGTCGCCGACACCGGCATCGGCATGAGCGCGGCCGAGCAGGCCCGCCTGTTCCAGCCGTTCTCGCAGGCCGACAGCTCGACGACCAGGCGCTACGGCGGCACTGGGCTTGGCCTCTCCATCGTGCGGCGCCTCGCCCAGCTCATGGGCGGCGACGTCACGGTCGACAGCGCGCCGTCACGCGGCTCGACGTTCACCGTCACGCTACGCGTCAGGCGTGGCATCGAGCGGCGGGAAACGCCGTCGCCGCAAGCGCCCGAGCCGATGGCGATTCCGGCATCCGGTGCACGTGCGCTGGCGGTCGACGACTACGAGGTCAACCTCGACGTGCTGCGCGGCCAGTTCGGCATCCTGGGCGTCGAACTCGACACGGCCGCCAACGGCATCGAGGCGCTGACCTTGTGGCGGGCGCGGCCCTACGCCCTGATCCTGTCCGACATCCACATGCCCGACATGGACGGCTTCGAGCTGACACGGCAGATCCGCGCCGAAGAGGGAGCGCGGACCGACGGCATGCGGACGCCCATCGTGGCGCTGACGGCCAACGCGCTGAAGGGCGAGGCCGAGAAGTGCCTGGCCGCCGGCATGGACGGATACCTCACCAAGCCGCTGACCCTCGACCGGCTGCGCGAGGCGATCGAACGCTGGATGAAGGCGCCTTCCGATGCGGCCCCGGCCGCCGTCGGCCCGGCGGGTCGCGGGCCCATCGATCGTGCGGTGATCGCCCAGATGTTCGGCGACAATCCGGCGATGGTCGCCCGGGTGCTGGCGCGCTTCCGCGACGCCGGCGCGAAATTGCTCGACGAGATCGGCGCCGCCTCGGACGAGCCGCGACGCCTGACCGAGCTCGCCCACAAGCTGAAAGGTGCGGCACGCGCGGCCGGTGCGGTCCGGCTGGGCGATCTCGCGGCGGCCCTGGAGCAATCCGGCAACGCCGAGGACGCGGCGCCTCTGCGCGAGGAGTGGCGGCAGGTCGAGGCGGCGCTCAGCGCTTCATGAGTGGCGCGAGGAAGGGACGGACGTCGAACTCTCCGGTGCGTAGGAGAGAGGCACGCCCGCCGCGGGGCGCGGTCGCCTACCTGCTGGGTAATCTCAGCGGCGCGATGGCGGCGCTTCGCCGACGCGGCCGTCCTCGAAGCGCAGCAGCTCGACCACGCGGTCCCGCGTCGCGCCCGAGAGGTTGATCTGCAACGCCCAGTCGCCGTGCATCTCGAGCTCGAGGCGGAAGCGGTAGGTGCCCTTGACCGGCCCTTCCGCGGCCGTGACCGGCCGCACGCTGTGCGCCCCGGCCATGGACGGCATGTCGGCGCCCACCGTCACCGCAAGGCCCGCCAGCGGCTCGTTCGTGCGGCGATCAGAAAGGGCCACGGTGCAGTCGTACAGCAGCACCTCGCCCGCCGGCTCGCAGCGGAGCTCGGCCCTGGCGCGGACCTGGGCTTCCGCCGCTCCCGCCATGCCGATGGCAGCCATCGCGAACAGGGCAGCCGCCATCCTCCTCATCGCCGACCTCCGAAGATCCTGGCGTCGCACCATCACGTCTGCCGGCGCATCCGCCGCCACAGCACGCCGATCCCGTGCACCGCCCTTTCGTCGAGCAGGCCGCGCGGCCGCACGATCAACAGCACCGCAACGATGCCGCCGAAGATGATCATGCGATAGCCCGCCAGGGCGCGGATCGATTCCAGCAGGCCGATGTCGATGAGGACGCCGAGCAGCGGGCCGAGCGCCGTGCCGAGTCCGCCGATCAGGCCGTAGGCGAGGCTGTGGACGCCGAGCATGACGTCGAAGATGCGCGGCTCGACGTAGGTCGTGAGATGGGCGTAGAGGCCGCCGCCCACCCCCGCCAGGGCGCCGGCGAGGCCGGCGGCCAGCACCTTGTGCCGGGCGACGGCAACCCCCTGCAGCCCGGCCAGGGTCTCGTCCTCGCCGATCATGCGGAAGGCCACACCCGTCCTCGACCGCTCGAGCCACACGAAGCCCAGCAGGACGACCGCCAGCAGGGCGTAGATCAGCAGCAGGAACTGAACGGCGTCGATGTTGTGGTCGAAGATGTAGCGGATGTTGCGGAAGCCCGCGGCGCCGTCGGGGCCCACCGGCTCGCCGTCGATCTCGACCTGGTAGCGGAACAGCTCGAACAGGATCCGCACCATCTCGGCGAAGGCGAGGGTGGCGATCGAGAAGTACAGGCCGTGCAGGCGCAGGGTCGGAATTCCGACCAGCACCGCCGCGGCAGCGCCGCTCACGGCGCCTGCGGCGAGGGCCAGTGCCAGCGGCCAGCCCCACAGGGCGGTCGCGATCCCCGCGGCATAGGCGCCGATCGCGAAGAAGGCCTGCTGGCCGAACGAGATCTCGCCGGTCAGCAACAGCAGGTAGGCCGACAGCGCCACGAACGAGACGATGCCGATGTTCGACAGGACGCCAATCAGATGGTCGTCCATCGCTCACGCCTTCTGCGTCGCGGCTTCGGGCAGGCTGCCGACCAGACCGCGCGGCCTGAGCGCCAGCACCGCGAACAGCACGAAGTAGGCCATGAGGTCGCGGATCTGCGGCCCGAAGTACCATTGGCTTTGCGCCTCGATCACCCCGAGCAGCAGCCCGCCCAGGACGGCACCGGGCACCGAGCCGAGGCCACCGATCATCATCGCGATCAGCCCCTTGAGCGTCGCCCACATGCCGAACATCGGCGTGACCTGCTGATCGACCGCCAGCACGAGAAAGCCCGCGACGCCGCCGACAGCCGAAGCGCCGGCGAAGGCGAGCGGCAGGGCCGTCCGGACGTCGATGCCGACGAGGTGGGCCGCCACCGGATTGCCGATGATGGCGCGCAGCCCGAGACCGAAGCGCGTGCGGTAGAGCACGAGCTGGACTGCCGCCGCCAGTCCGAGCGCACTGCCCAGCATGACGAGGTGGTCGGGGCGGACCGTGAAGGGGCCGAACTCGAGGGGCGCGCCGGTCGCGAGCGCGGGAAAGGCGTAGGTATGGCGCGGCAGGACCAGGATCGCCGCCTGCTCGAGCTGCATCCAGATCGCGAAGCTCGACACCATCGAGGCGATGGCCGCGCCGGCCTTCATCGGCGCGAAGCACAGCCTCTCGACGTAGAGGCCGGCGACCGCCGCCCCGATCACCACCGCCGCGGCGACGACCAGCGGGCCGGCGCCGAACTGCAGGTAGAGCACCGTCCCGAGGTAGCCGCCGATCATGATCGACGGTCCGTAGGACAGGTTGAGTCGGCGCATCACGCCGAAGATCAGGGTGAAGCCCAGCGCCAGCAGCCCGTAGGACGAGCCGATCATCAGGCCGTCGATCGTGTTCTGGACGAGGTCGACCATCGTCCCTCCGGTGCCCCTCCGCCGCCCCGCGTCAGCCCGCGGCGCGGCGGGTGCCGAGATAGGCGCGCTGGATGACCTCGTCTTCCGCCAGTTGCCCCGGCGTGCCGCTGAACGTGATGCGGCCCTGCTCCATCAGGAAGAACTGGTGGGCGACCTTCAGCGCCATGTGGGCGTTCTGCTCGACAAGGAAGATCGTGGTCCCGTCGCGGTTGAGCTCGGCAATGATGTCGAAGATCTCGGCGACGATCAGCGGTGCGAGGCCGAGCGAGGGCTCGTCCATCAGGAGCAGGCGCGGACGCGACATCAGGGCGCGCGCGACCGCGAGCATCTGCTGCTCGCCGCCCGACAGCGTGCCCGCCATCTGCTCGCGCCGCTCCTTGAGGCGCGGGAAGCGGGCGTACATCCGCTCGATGTCGGCGTCGACCCCGGCGCGGTCGCGGCGCTGGTAGGCGCCGGCCTGCAGGTTCTCGCGCACGCTCATCTCCGGGAAGACCAGCCGGTTCTCCGGCACCAGCGCCACGCCGCGCGACACGATGCGCGCCGGCGTTAGGCCCGCAAGTTCCGCGCCCTCGAGGCGGATGGAGCCGCGACGCGGCTGCAGGATGCCGGCGATGGTCATCATCAGCGTCGTCTTGCCCGCGCCGTTGGGCCCGAGCAGGCAGGTGATCCTGCCGCTCTCGACCTTGAGCGAGACGCCCTTCAGCGCCTCGATCTGGCCGTAGGCGGCGACGATGTCGGAGACCTCGAACATGCCGGCCCTCACGCCGCCTCGGGAGTGCCGAGATAGGCCTCCCGCACCAACGGGTTGGCCTGGACCTCGGCCGGCGTTCCCTCGGCGATCTTGCGCCCGAAGTTGAGCACGGCGATGCGGTCGGCGATCGACATCACCAGCTCCATGTGATGCTCGATCAGCAGGACCGTGACGCCGTCGTCGCGGACCCTGCGGATGCGATTGTCGAGCTGGTCGATCTCCTCGGCGTTCATGCCGGCGGCCGGCTCGTCGAGCAGCAGCAGCGCGGGCTTCGCCGACAGCGCGCGGGCGAATTCGAGGCGGCGCTGCTCGCCGAACGCCAAACTGGCCGCCAGCTCGTTGGATTTGTGCGCGAGGTCGAAGAACTCCAGCGTGCGCTCGATCTCGTCGCGGGCGCCGCGCGAGCCGCCGAACCAGCGCCGGCCGAAATTCTGCCGGCGCTGCTCGCCGGAGTTCTGCGCGACCCAGAGGTTCTGCCAGACCGTCAGCTGCCCGAACAAGCGGATGTTCTGGAAGGTCCGCGCCACGCCTGCCGTCACGCGCACGTGCATCGGCATGTCGGAGATGTCCGTGCCGCCCAGCAGGACGCGGCCGGCCGTCAGGGGGAACAGCCCGCAGATCAGGTTGACGATGGTGCTCTTGCCCGAGCCGTTGGGGCCGATGAGCGCGAGGATCTCGCCGCGGCCGACGCCGAGGTCGACACCGTCGACCGCGCGGACGCCGCCGAAATGCTTGCTGATCTCCTTCAGTTCAAGCACCGGACCGCTCCTTGCCGGGGGCGAACAACCGTTTGAGCGCCCGCACCGTGCCGGCATCGAGCAGGCCACGCGGGCGCACGTTCATCGCCAGCACGATCAGGCCGCCGAACAGGAGGTTGCGCCAGTCGCCCATGAAGCGCAGGCCCTCGATCAGGAAGCCCTGGATAAAGATGGCCGCCAGCAGCGTGCCGAACACGTTCGAAAGGCCGCCAAGGATCGGATAGGCGATGGCGAAGGTCGCCAGCACGACGCCGAACTGGGCATGCTCGATGTGGGTGGTGTAGTGGGCGAAGATGCCGCCGCCGATGCCGGCGATGAGCCCGCCCACCGTCATGGCTGAGACCTTCACGGCCGTGATGTTGATGCCGACGCTCTGCGCGGCGAGCTCGTCCTCGCCGACGGCGCGCAGGACCGCGCCGACGCGCGAGCGGTCGAGCCACCACAGCCCGGCCATGACCAGGACCACCACGGTCCAGATGAACAACATGACGTCGAGGGTCGACCAGCCGTGCTCGGGGAAGTAGCGGATCTGGCGGAAGCCTTCGGCGCCGTGCGGCCCGAGATGGAGCGCGCCGGCCTGGACCTGATAGGTGAAGTTGAAGAAGAAGAGCCGCACGGCCTCGCCGAAGGCCACGGTCGCCACCACCAGCATCAGCCCCTTGACCCGGAGCGCGGGGAAGCCGACGGCGCAGGCGACCGCGCCGGAAACGACGGCAGCCACTGCAAGGGCCGGGATCAGCGGCCACTGCGCGAGGACGGTGAGCATGCCGGCGACATAGGCGCCGATCGCGAAGAAACCGGCCTGGGCGAGGCTGACCTGCCCGGTCAGCAGCACGCAATAGGCTGACAGGCCGAGCAGCGTGTGGACGCCGATGATCTGGATGAGCCCGAGATAGAAATCCATGTCGTCGTGTCCCCTTTCTGTCGCGGCCGGGTCAGTCGCGGCCCGCCGGCCTGGCGAAGATGCCGCCCGGCCGGAACACGAGGAACACGAACAGTAGAAGCATGATGTAGAGGTCGCGCTCCGACACGCCGCGGAAGAACTGGAACGCGTTCTCCAGCCCACCGACGATGAGGCCGGCGATGATGGCGCCGGGAATGCTGCCGAGGCCGCCGATCACCGTGACGATCAGCCCCTTCACGGTCAAAGGCAGCGAGAGCAGCGGCGACAACATGCCGATGGCGGCCCCGGTCATGGCGCCGGCGATGCCGCCCACCACCCCGGTAATGACGAAGGTGAGGACGTTGACGCGCGTCGTACTGATGCCGCAGAGCAGGGACGCCGTCGGCTGCAGCGAAACCGCGCGCGTGGCGAGGCCCAGCTTGGTGCGATAGAGCAGCAGCAGCAGCAGCACCATGCAGACGCAGCCCAGCGCGAAGACGAACATCAGGTCGCCGCGCAGGCCGAACGGTCCGACCTGGACGATCACGTCGGAGAACAGCGCCGGGTAGTTGAGCGGAACGCCCGCCGTCGTGTGCACGATGATCTCGTCGATCAGCAGCAGAAGACCGACCGTCGACATCAGGGTGGCGAGCGGGTTGGCAAGCGGAATGAACCTGAAGCCGACGAGATAGACGAGCGCGCCGATCACCCCGCCGGCCGCCGCCGCCGCCACGAAGGCCAGCACGGCGGGCGCCTGGACGACGGCCATGACCAGCAGGCTCGCATAGGCCGCGCCGATCGACGCCGCGGCGTAGGAGAGGTTGATCTTGTGCATCACGCCGAAGATCAGCGTGAAGCCGATGCCGAGCAGGGCGTAGGTGGCGCCGAACAGCACGCCGTCGGCCACCGATTGCACGGCGTCGATCAGGTCGAGAAGGTCCACGTCAGGATCCGGTATGCGGTGGTGGCAAGGGAAGGCTGGCGTCAGCCGGCGGGCCGCCGGGGCGACCCGCCGATTGGCACAAGGCCGTCAGAGCGTGGGCTTGTAGAGAACCTGCCAGCTTCCGTCCTTGGCATGGACGTAGAGGTACGGCTTGATCGCCTCGCGGTCCGCCGTGCGGCCGACCTTGCCGATCAGACCCTTGGTCTCCTTCAGCGCCGCCAGGCCCTCGCGCATCTTCTTCCGGTCGGCCTGCACGGTGTCGGGCTTGGCCATGATCTTCTGGCTCTCGATCACGTCCTTCAGGATGAACATGATCTCGTAGGCCGCCGCGCTGTGCAGGTCGGCGCTGCCGCCGAACTTGGCGACCTGCTCGGCCGCCGCCTTGGCCTCGGGCGTCACCGGCGCGAAGCTCGTTGGGATGATGATGCCTTCAGCCTGCTTGGCGCAGCCCTGCAGCGTCTCGATGCTCGACGAGCTGGTCAGCCCGATCAGGAGCTTGGGTTTGACGCCCTGGCGGGCCATCTCCTTCAGCACGCCGCAGGTCGTGAAGGGATGCGCCGAGATCGCCACGATGTCGGCGTTGGCGCGCTTCATGTCGCGCACCTGGGTCGAGAAGGTCGTGTCGTTGAGCAGCCACTCGGATGTCCCGAGCACCTGGAAGCCGGCGCCTTCCGCCTGGCCCTTCATGACGCCGTAGGTCGCGTTCGAGTGGGCGAAGTCCTTCTCGACGCCGCCGTACATCGTCTTCAGGTTGGGATGCTCTTTCTTGACCCAGGCGATCAGCGATTTGTACATCTCGAATTCGCTGGGCACGTTGCGGAACGCCCATTCGGAGATCTTCGCCAGGCCGCCCTTGGCCGCGACGTCGGCGATGATGGGGAACTGCAGGCCGCTGTCGGAGGCGTCGCCCACCTTCTTCTGCAGGATTCCGAACAGCGACTCCGCGACGTTGGAGCAGGTCGGGCCGACCGCGACGAAGGCGTCGGTCGAGGCGATGCGGCGCACCACCGAGATGCCTTCCTCGGCGTTGCAGCGGTCGTCGAGGAACTCGACGGTGAACTTCGCCTTGGTGCCGTCGCCCAGAGTGACGCCGCCCTTCTTGTTGATCTCCTCGGCGGCAGCCTTCATGGCCGCCTCGCTGTTGATGCCGAACACGCGGACGACGCCGGATTTGGCGCCGAAGCCGGTGATCTTGACCGTGCGCTCCTGGGCGCTCGCCATGCCACAGACCGCCAGGGCCGTGCCGGCAACAAGTGTCGCGAATGCGATGCTGCGCTTTCTCATGGACGTCCTCCCTTGTCGTCGAGTGATCCCCGACAATCCCTTGCCGACCTGTCCGGCGCGACCGGCCCTCGCTGACCTCGGCGTGAGGACGGCAACGAGCGCTCGCGTTCAATGGGTCGTATTCGGCTTTTCGCCGACGCTATTGGGGCGGGACGGCCTCTGTCAAACGAATAGGCGGGGCCGGTCTGCGTGCCCGCCGGCGTCTCTCAGCCGCCATCGCCGATGATGGAATAGGGTGCCCAGAACAGCGGATGGGCGTAGGTGAATACGGTCATGCCCTTGTTGTCCTGGAATCCCGGCCCGTCCATCAGGCCTGTCATGGCTTCGCATAACGCCTGCGCACGGGACGGTTTCGGATCGATCACCTGCCGCCGGGCGCCGCCAGACGGGAGCCTTCGCCCAACTTGCAGAATCCGGCTATGCTTTCGCCTGCGCATTTCCCCTCGGCAAGATTGACGGTACCTATGAAGTTCGCCGCCATTCTCGGTCTCGCGTTCGTTGCCCTTGCACCGATTGTCGTGACCGCCCAACAGGCCCCGGCCTTCGTCGCCCCGCCGCGCAGCGTCGCCGACATCGCGGCCATTCTGGATCAGGAGAAGCCTGATCCCGCGCGCGTGGCGAGACTGCAGGCCCGGGCTTCTGCGGAGCCCGCCGCCGGCCTGAATGACGGCGCCCTGGCGGCGTTCTACTTCGATCGGGCGCTCGCACGCTCGGAACTCGGCCGCGGGCTCGAGGCCGTCGCCGATGCCCAGAAGTCGGTCGAGCTGCGCCGGAAGTTGGCGAGGAGCGTCTTCACCCAGCAGCAGTTCATCGCCGCGCAATACACCGGTGGCTTCCTCGGCGATCCCAAACCGGCCCTCGTCTTGCTGATGGAGATGGAGAAGGCCCATCCGACGAGTGGCTGGACCGACCAGGCGTTGCTCAACATCTACCGGCACATAATCACTCACCTCGTGTCCTTGGGCGACTTCAAGTCGGCGGAAACCTATCTGGCAAAGAGCGACGCCTTCTTCCAGGCCAAGCGGAACGGTCCGAAGGCCGCCCTGGTCGACAGCAGCTTCGAAGCCGATCTCGAATTTGCACGCGCCTGGTATCTCGGAGGGCTCGGCCGGTATGCCGAATCCGAAGCGGCGTACGCAAAATCGGAGGTGGCGCGGCGCGACTCGATGGAGAAGTCCGTCAATTGGCCGGACACGCCGCCGCGCGCCAGCTTCCTGCGCGCCATCGACGCGACCGTCGTGAGGCTCGGTCGGGTCAAGGCGCAGCAGGGTCGCGTCGCCGAAGCCGAAGTCGATGTTCGCCGCGCCCTGCTCAGCCAGCTCGGCCGGGCAGGCAGATACCATCCCGTTACCATGACGTTCACATCCCGGTTTGCCGAAGTGCTGATCCAGCAGGGTCGCTATCGGGAAGCCGAACAGCTGGCCCGAATCGCGGTCGAGACACTCCGTACCATCGGCTTTGCAGAAGACTCCTTTACGTTCGTTGCCCCTCTCAACCAGCTCGCAGCGACCTTGTACTTTCAGGGCCGCTGGTCCGAGGCCGCCGAGGTTCAGGCCGCCATCGACAAGGCCACGGCGGGTTGGGAATCCGACCGCAGGGACTTCGTGAGGCTGACGCCCGCGCGGATCTACACGCTCTATAATACCGGACACCTTGTGGCGGGCGTCGACAGGGCGAGGGAGATGATCGCTCTCCAGAAGCGGAGGGTCGGCGACAGTCACCCCAACTACGCCATCGCCCGCGGAATCCTGGCGGAAGGTCTGACCCGGCTCGGCCGTGACGCGGCGGCGCTCGAGGAGTTCCGCGCCGCCATTCCGGTGCTGGCCTCCCAGTCGCGGGCCGCAGAGGACGATGACAGCTCGACCGTAGCTGCGCGGCATCTGGAGGTTCGCAATATCGTCGAAGCCTATATCGGTCTGTTGGCCCGCGGCCCCGCCTCGCCCGAAACGGCCGCCGCCACCTTCGCGCTCGCCGACACGGTCCGGGGACGTTCGGTCGGATCGGCGGTCGCGGCGGCCAGCGCCCGCGTCGCCTCGAACGACCCGGTGCTGTCGGTGCTGACCCGCCGCGAGCAGGACCTGCGCAAGCAGATGGGGGCCGGCCTCGGAACCCTCAACAATCTGCTCTCCTTGCCCGCGAGCGGCCGCGACGAGGCGAGCGTGGCGCAGCTTCGCGACCAGATTGCCCGACTCGGCCGGGAGCATGAGGCCGTGCGCATCGAGATCGGGGTGCGCTTTCCCGACTACGCCGAACTCATCGATCCCAAGCCCGCCACCGTCGAGCAGACGAGAAATGCCCTGCGGGCCGGCGAGACGTTCCTGTCCTTCTACTTCGGCCACGACAAGGGTTTCGTCTGGGCCGTGCCGAAGGACGGGCCGGTGCTGTTCGCCGAGATTGCGGCGCCTCCACAGGAGGTCGAGGCCAAGATTCGCAAGTTGCGCGAGTCGCTCGAGCCCAACGCAGCGACGATCAACGATATTCCCGCGTTCGACACGGCGCTTGCCTACGAACTCTACACGCTGCTGCTGAAACCCGTCGAAGCGGCGTGGAAGCCGGCGCGCAGCCTGATCGTCGCAACCAACGGCTCCCTCGGCCTGCTGCCGCTCGGCGCTTTGCCGGTTGAGCAGGTCGCGGCCGCAAGGGATGCCGGAGCGGCCTTTGCCAACTATCGCAAGATTGCCTGGCTGGCGCGGACCCATTCGGTCACCATGATGCCGTCGGCGGCGGCGCTGCGTACGCTCCGCCAGCTTCAGCCCGGGTCGCCGCAGCGCCAGCCAGTCATTGGCTTCGGCGATCCCTTCTTCAATCGGCAGCAGGCGGCCGACGCCCTGAGGCTGGAGTCGGTGACGCCGGCGAAAGCGGCGGCGCCGCAGGACACCCCGCTCGAGCGCCGTTCGTCGCCGCGCACCGACGGGCTTGCCAGCGCCGGCATCGGGGAATTGCCGCGACTGCCCGATACTGCCGATGAACTCAAGTCGGTCGCGCAAGCCCTGCGTTCCGATCCCGCTCGGGCGCTTAGCCTTGGCGGCAGAGCCAGTGAGGGCGAGGTGAAGCAGGCCGACCTCTCGAAGTACCGCGTGGTCATGTTCGCCACGCATGGGCTTGTCCCGGGGGAATTGGACGGCCTGCACCAGCCCGCGCTGGCACTCTCCGCACCCGACGTCACCGGCCAGCCAGGCGATGGGCTGCTCACCCTCGACGAAATCCTCGCCCTCAAGCTCGATGCCGACTGGGTCGTTCTTTCTGCCTGCAACACCGGGGCAGGCGACGGTGCCGGCGCCGAAGCCGCTTCCGGCCTGGGCCGCGCCTTCTTCTATGCCGGCACACGCGCCATCCTGGTGACCAACTGGTCGGTACATTCGCAGTCCGCCCGCGAGCTGGTGACCGACATCTTCCGCCGCCAGGCCGCCGACCCGAAGCTAGGCCGCGCCGAAGCGCTGCGCCTGGCGATGCTGGGCGTGATGGATGGTCCGGGCTATCTCGACGACAAGGGCCGGCCCCTGTTCACCTACGCCCATCCATTGTTCTGGGCGCCCTACAGCATCATCGGCGACGGCGGCTGATCGATTGGCTAGGGTGCTGATCTGGGATTGGACCGCCGGGGGAAGAATGAAACACCTGCCAACTACTGTCCTTGCAGTATTCACGCTTTTCATTCCGCAAGCCTGGGCCGACGCACCGGTCGCCGTCGTCGAGGACGTCACAGGCAAGCCGGCCGGAGTCGAATTCATGGATTATGTCGAGCCCGGCAAGGTGATCAAGCTCGCTGCCGACGAGTCGATCGTGCTGGGTTATCTCAAATCATGCTGGCGCGAGACCATCCGCGGCGGCACGGTCACCGTCGGTGCCGAGCAGAGCGAGGTGAGCGGCGGCACCGTCGATCGCGCCAGGGTGAGCTGCGATGGCGGCAAGATGGATCTGGCGGCGGCGCAATCCAAACAGAGCGCAGCCATGGTGTTCCGCAAGGCCCCCGGCCCCAACACGCCGCCCAAGCCGCAATTCAGGATCTACGGCCGCTCGCCTGTGGTAGAGCTCAGAGGTGGCGGCACGCTCGTCATCGAGCGCGTCGACGTGCCGAGCGGCGACCGTATGGAGGTCGCCATTGCGCCGGCCAACCTCGTGCATGGTGCGTTTTACGATTTCGCCAGGAACGGCAAGAGCCTCAAGCCCGGCGGAATCTACCGCGCCAAGGTCGGCGACCAGCAGATCGTGTTCGAGGTCGACGCCGCCGCCAAGGAGGGCGCCGAACCGGTGGCCGGTCGCCTGCTGCGCTTCCAGCCCGCGGGCTGACAAGGCTTACGGCGGATGCGCCGCCACCTTCTCGTGGCCCTGGCACTTGCCCTGGTCGCGGGCATCGGCGTCGCGACCCCGCTGTTCGATGGGTTGAGCGGGCTCTCGCTCGATGTCCTGACCGGGCTTCGCTGGAGGATCCTGGGCAACGACCGGCTGCCACAGGACTCGCCCGTCGTGGTCGTCGCCCTCGACGAGGAGACCTACCGCACGCCGCCCTTCGAAGGCACGCCCAGCGTCACCTGGATGCGCGAGATCGGACGCGTGCTCACCGACATCGTCGAGGGCGGCGCGAGCGTGGTCGGCTTCGACATCGTCTTTCCGGTGTCGATCGAGCAATCGCGCATGCCGTTCGGCGAAGAGACGCTGGGCGCCCGGGTGCGCGGCTTCGACCGCGACTACCTGCGGGCGCTGGCGGCTGCCGCCCGCGACGGCAAACTGGTCCTTGGCCAGGTCCAGCATTCCGACCAGCCGATCCGGCCGTCACCGGGCCAGCGCATTGCCGTCGGCCAGCTGCGCAACATCCGCGCGCTCAACGCCTACACCGACCCCGACGACGTCATCCGCCGCATGCCGCTTTCCTTCACCATCGACGGCGCCCGCACGCCGTCGATGGCGGTCGAGCTCGCCGCGCGCGCGCAAGGCCAGACACCGGCGTGGGACGCCGAAGGCGGGCTGACGCTGGCGGGATATCGCGTGCCGTCGCAGACTGCCAATACGATCACGCTGAATTTTGCCGGTGGCGCCGACGGCATCCCGACCTATTCGCTGGCCGACCTGCGCGCCTGCGCCGAGAAGGGCGACAAGGAATTCTTCCGCCGCCAGTTCGCCGGCAAAGTGGTGATCCTGGGCACGCTGCTCGACGTCGAGGATCGCAAGATCACCTCCAAACGCTTCGCCACCGGCGCCGAGAGCGCGCGGGCGCCGCGCTGCACCCTGCCGCCGCCGGCCGGCGTCGACCATGTCCGCAGTTCGATCTCAGGCGTCTATGCTCATGCCACCGCGGTCAGCAATCTCATCAACCGCGACGCCCTCACCGAACCGGGGCGTCCCACCGTCGCCGCGATCGCCGTCGTGCTCGCGCTGCTGGCCGTGGGGGCGGCGCTGGGGTTCAGCCCGGCACGGGCGGCGCTCGCCTGGCTAGCCGGCGCCGCGGTGTGGACCGGCGTGGCCACAGTGGTCTTTCGCGGTGGTCTCGCCCTGCCGCTGCTGCAACCGCTGCTGGCGTCGCTGGCCGTGCTGGTGGCGGCCGTCGGCTACCGCTTCATGGTCGCGGACAAGGACAAGCGGCTCCTGCGCCAGAGCTTCGCGCTCTACCTCGCGCCCGCCGTCATCGACCGCATGCTGTCGTCGAGCCGGCCGCCGGAGCTGGGCGGCGAGGCGCGGACGGTCACCATCTATTTCTCCGACGTCGCAGGCTTCTCATCGTTCTCGGAGCACATGCAGCCGGCCGAGATCGTGGCGATGATGAACGAGTATCTCTCGGCGATGACCGACATCATCGAAGAAGAGGGCGGCTTCGTCGACAAGTACATCGGCGACGCCATCGTGGCGGTGTTCGGCGCGCCGGCCGACGATCCCGGCCACGCCGCCAGCGCGGTACGCGCGGCGCTCCGCTGCCGGCAGCGCCTGGAGGAGATCAACGCCAGCGTCGAACCCTTCAAGTCGCGCCCGGTCGGCCAGCGCATCGGACTCAACTCGGGCGAGGTCCTGGTGGGCAACATCGGGTCGCGGCGGCGCTTCAACTACACGGTGATGGGTGACGCGGTGAACCTCGCCTCGCGGCTGGAAGGCGCGAACAAATATTTCGGCACATCGATCATGGCCGCGCAGGCGACGGTCGATCTCGCCGGTCCTACCTTCGCCTGGCGCGAGCTCGACTGGATCCGGGTCAAGGGCCGGGGCCAGCCGGTGCGGATCTATGAAGCCCTGGCCGAAGGCGAACCGTCAGCCGATCAACGCGCACACGCCGCCATCTACGCCGCCGGCCTCGAGCGCTGGCGCGCCGGCGACTTCGAAGCGGCTGCCGACCGCTTCCGCGAAAGCGCGAGCAGCGATCCCGCGGCGGCAAAGTTTCTGGTGCGTGCGCTGGAACTTGCCGCCAAGCCGCCAGGGGCGGGCTGGGAGCCGGTCAACACGCTCGGCGACAAGTAGTCAGCGCCGCGTCAGCCTCTCGACCACCGTATCGAGCTGGTCGTAGTCGGCGATCTCGAGCGTAAGCGTCGTCTTCTCGCCGCCGCATGCGGCCAGCGAGGCCTTGAGGCCGAGCGCCTCCTCGATGCGCCTTTCGAGCGCCCGCGTATCGGCGCTCTTGGGGCCCTCGGGCGCCGAGGCTTTTCTCGTCCGCTTGGCGCTCCGCTTCTGCTGGCCGCCCATCCGCTCGAGCTCGCGGACCGTGAGCTTCTCCTCGAAAGCGCGCTGCGCCATGGCGACCGGGTCCGGTACACCGACCAGTGCACGGCCCTGGCCAGCCGAGAGCTGGCCGAGCCGGATCATGCTCTGGACCGACGAGGGCAGGTCGAGCAGGCGCAGCGTGTTGGCGACGTGCGGCCGGCTCTTGCCCATCAGCCGCGCGATGTCGTCCTGGGTGTGGCTGTAGTCGTCGACCAGCCGCTTGTAGCCCTGCGCCTCGTCGATCGGCGAGAGGTCGGCGCGCTGCAGGTTCTCGACCAGGCCGAGCTGCAGGGCGTCGATGTCGCTGATGCTGCGGATCACCACCGGCACGTCGTGGAGCTGCGCGCGCTGCGCCGCGCGCCAGCGCCGCTCGCCGGCGATGATCTCGTAGCTGTCGGCGGCGTCGCGCAGCGGGCGCACAAGGATGGGTTGCAGGAGGCCGAATTCCTTGACCGACTCGGCCAGCGCCTCGATGCCCTCGAAGCTGGTGCGCGGCTGCATCTTGCCGGCCTTCAGCTGGCCGATCGGCAGCGTGAGCGGCGGGCGGTTCGGCGCGTGCCGCATCGCCTCGTCGTTGGGATAGTCGGGCAACGGCGGCGGCGGGCTGGCGGCGGGCTTGGCGACGGTCTTCGCGACCTCTTCGTCGCCAAGCAGGGCGTCGAGGCCACGGCCGAGGCCGCGCGGTCTAGGAGACTGGCTCATGGCGTTCCGTCCGCTGCTCCGCTGCGTTGCGCCGGCGGCGGATGAACTCGCTCGCCAGCAGGATGTAGGCCTGCGCGCCGGCGCAGGCATTGTCGTAGATCAGCACCGGCATGCCGTGCGACGGCGCCTCGGCGATGCGCACGTTGCGCGGGATGGTCGTGCCGAACACCAGCTCGCCGTAGTGGGCGCGCACATCGGCTTCGACCTGCTGGCTCAAGGTCATGCGGCGATCGACCATCGTGAGGACCACGCCGGCGATGTGCAACTTGGGGTTGAGACGCTTCCTGACCCGCTCGATGGTGTTGCCGAGCGCCCCGATGCCCTCGAGCGCCAGGAACTCGGCCTGCAGCGGCACCAGCACGGCATCAACGGCGACGAGGGCGTTGAGCGTGACCAGGCCGAGCGAGGGCGGGCAGTCGACCAGGATGGTGGTCCAGCGCTGGCGCGCGTCGCCGCTGGGTCCGTTCAGAGCGTCGTCGAGCCGGTGCTCGCGGCGCTCCAGGTCGATCAGCTCGATCTCGGCGCCGGCCAGCGACACCGAGGCCGGCATGATCTCGAGGCCGGGGATCTGCGAGACGCGGACGCAGTCGGCCAGTGGGTTCAGCCCGAGCAGGAACTCGTACGATCCAGGTGAGCGCTCACTTCTTGAGATGCCCAAGCCGGTGGAGGCGTTGCCCTGGGGGTCGAGGTCGATCAGCAGCACCTTTTCGCCCACCGCAGCCAGGGCCGTGGCGAGGTTGATGGCTGTCGTGGTCTTACCGACCCCGCCTTTCTGGTTGGCGATGGCGAAGATCTGGGGCGATCCGGAGGATGACGGCGTCACGGTCGGTTACGCTCGCAATGGGCTCGGGGGAGAAGTCCCATTCCTTCTTGGCCTCGTCGACCTCAGCCTGCCAGCCTTTCCCTTTGTGGAAAAGGCAAATAGCGGTATCGGACCGGTGCCGTTGAGCCCATTCCAGCAACAGGGCCAGCGGTGCCAGCGCCCGGGCCGTGACGACGTCCGCGCCGGCCGGCGGCGCGGTCTCGATGCGCTGGATGACGATTTTTGGCAGGTCTTTCAGGCCCATCTTGCGGGCTGCCTCGCCCAGGAAGGCCGCTTTGCGGGCATCCGATTCGATCAGCGTAACCTGGAGATCCGGCCGCATCGCGGCGATGACCAGGCCGGGAAAGCCACCACCGCTGCCCAGATCCGCCAGCGTTTTCGCTTCAGGCGGGATCAGGGGTACGATTTGGGCGGAGTCCTGGATATGCCGTTTCCAGACACTATCCATGGTGGTCCTGCCGACCAGGTTGATGGCTTTTTGCCAGCGTTCGAGGGTCTCAACGAGGGTTTTCAGCCGGTGGTGTGTTTCACGTGAAACACCCTGCAGCGGGTCCATTTCAGGCCGCCCGCCGCCGCACGTATTTCAGCAAGGCCACCAACGCCGCCGAGGTGACCCCGGAAATCCGCGCTGCCTGGCCCAACGTGGCCGGCCTGTGCGCCTCGAGCTTCTGGCGGACTTCGTTCGATAGCCCCCCGATCGCGCCGTAGTCGAGATCGGCCGGCAGCTCCAGCGCCTCGTCCCGGCGATAGGCGGCGATGTCCTGGCGCTGCCGCGCAAGATAGCCCTCGTAGCGAGCGTCGATGGTCAGTTGCTCCGCAACGCCGAATGGCACCGCGCCGAGTTCCGGCCAAAGGCCAACGATCCGGGCCCAGCCGATTTCCGCATGGGCCAGCAGATCGAGTGCCGATCGTGGAACGCCATCCTGGTTGATGGCAATGCCTGCTTTGAGGAGCGCCGATGGCGTGATCGTCAACTTGGCCGCCCGATCCCGGGCAGCCGTGAGCGCCTGATGTTTCACGTGAAACATCCGGGCCCGCGCACTACCGACACAGCCGATCTCAAGGCCGCGCGGCGTCAGGCGTTGGTCGGCATTGTCGGCCCGCAGCGACAAGCGGTATTCCGCCCGGGAGGTGAACATCCGATAGGGTTCGGTGATGCCAAACGAGACCAAATCGTCAATCAAAACACCGAGATAGCCATCCGCCCGGTCGACGATGAACGGCTTTGCCAGCGCTGCATTCAGGCCGGCTATCAGCCCCTGGGCGGCCGCTTCCTCGTAGCCCGTTGTGCCGTTGATCTGGCCAGCCATGTAAAGGCCTGGCACGCGACGGGTCTCCAAAGTCGCGTGCAACTCGCGCGGGTCGATATGATCATATTCGATGGCATATCCCCCCCGGCGCATGGCAGCGCGCTCCAGACCGGGGATGGTCTGCAACATCGCGAGCTGCACTTCCTGAGGCAGAGAGGTCGAGATGCCGTTGGGATAGACGGTGTCGTCGTCCAGCCCCTCTGGCTCCAGGAAGATCTGGTGCCTCTCACGATGGCCGAAGCGGACGACCTTGTCCTCGATCGAGGGGCAGTAGCGCGGCCCGACGCTGCCGATCTGGCCGGAGTACATCGGGGCGCGATGGAGGTTGGCGCGGATGATCTCGTGCGTCGCCGCCGTAGTCGTCGTGAGATGGCAGGCAACCTGCGGCGTCGTGATGCGATCGGTGAGGTACGAAAACGGCACCGGCGGATCGTCGCCATCCTGACGCTCGAGCGAGGCGTAGTCGATCGTGCGGCCGTCGAGCCGCGCCGGCGTGCCGGTCTTGAGGCGCCCCAGCCTGAACCCCAGACAATGCAACGTCTGCGCGAGTCCTACTGAGGGCTCCTCAACCCCATCGCCGCGCGCGCGCCCAGCCGGGACCTGCGATTCGCCCATATGGATCAGGCCTCTCAGGAACGTGCCCGTCGTCAGGATCACGCGGCCCGCACCATATTCGACACCAGATTCTGTGACGACGCCGGCACATGTTCCGCGTGCATCGAGAATAATATCTGCAACCGCACCGGCGTGGATTTCGAGCCCGGCCTGCTCGGCCAGCAGCGCCTGCACCGCTCGGCGATAGAGCTTGCGGTCGGCCTGGGCGCGCGGGCCGCGCACCGCCGGCCCCTTGGAGAGATTGAGGGTGCGGAACTGGATGCCGGCGCGGTCGATGGCGCGGCCAATGATGCCATCCAGGGCATCGATCTCGCGCACCAGGTGGCCCTTGCCCAGCCCGCCGATCGCCGGATTGCACGACATCTCGCCGATCGTCTCGATCCGGTGGGTGAGCAACAAGGTGCGGGCACCCAGCCGCGCCGACGCAGCCGCGGCCTCGCAGCCGGCATGGCCGCCGCCGACCACGATGACGTCATATGAAAAGGCCCGCTGCATGGCGGGCCTTAAGTCGGGGATGTTGCCCCTGAGGTCAAGGGAGGGGGGCGCCTACGGAAGGTGACTGGTGTCGTTGATGCAACCCACCCGGACCTCGCCGCCGGCGAACACGTCGATCTCGTTCAACGTGCAGGGATCCTGGGCCAGCTTCCAATAGGCCGACAGCGGCTGGTCGAGGAGCTGCAGCAGCAGCGCGCGGTTCACGCTGTCGTGGCCGACCAGCACGACCGTGTCGGCGGCGTGTTTCTCCAGCACCCTGCGCAACGCGTTCGACGTGCGCGCCACCACGTCCTGCAGCGATTCGCCTCCTGGGAACCGCACGAGGTGCGGTGCATGCCGCCACAGATGCCAGGCCGCGGGCATCTCCTTCTCGACGTCCTCGTGCGTCCGCATCTGCCATTGCCCATAGTCGATGTCGCCCATGCCCTGGTCGACCGATGCCGTGATTGCGCAGGCCTCAGCGATCTTCGCGCCGGTGACGACGCAGCGCTGCAGCGGGCTGGTGTAGACCGCAACTGGCTTCCAGTGCGCGGCGATGCGGGCGGCCAGCGCGGCGGCTTGCGCAAGACCCTTGGTGGTCAGCGGCAGTTCGGCGCGGCCGCGGAAGCGGGCGGGCTTGATGCCGTCGACGTGGCCGTGACGCGTGAGCAGGATCTTGGTCATGAGCTCACTTCCCGATGCAGAAATCCCGGAAGATCACGTCGAGCAGCTCGTCGATGCGCACCGTGCCGGTGATGCGGCCGATGGCGCGCATGGCGAGCCGCAGGTCCTCGGCGGCAAGCGCGACTTCGGGTGCCACCAGGGCGCGGCCGAGCGCTGCCTGACAGTCGGCCAGCGCCTCGCGATGTCGGGCGCGGGTGAGTGGCGGGGCGTCTGTCAGGCTGCCGGCGCCGTCCCGCATCAGCAACTCGGCCGAACGTTCCAGCCGCGCCAGCAGGTCCGGCAGGCCGGTGCCGCTCCTGGCCGAAAGGACGACGACACCCGCAGCATCGACAGAGGCGAGATCGCTCTTGTTCACGACCACGATGTCGCGCGCCGGGTCCCAGCTCTCCGTGGCGCCGGCTATCGCCTGCATCTCGCGCGGCCAGTCGCCCGAAGCGTCGAGCACCAGCACGCGCAGGTCGGCCGCTTCCGCCCGCGCGCGGGCGCGCCGCACGCCCTCCTGCTCGATGGCATCGCTCGACTCGCGCAAGCCGGCCGTGTCGGCAAGAACCACCGGCCAGCCGCCGAGGTCGAGATGGACCTCGATCACGTCGCGCGTCGTGCCGGCGGTCTCCGATACGATCGCCGCCTCGCGCCGCGCCAGCAGGTTGAGCAGCGACGACTTGCCGGCGTTGGGTGGGCCGATGATGGCGATGTGCAATCCCTCGCGCAGCCGTTCGCCGCGCCGGTCATCGAGATGGGCCGCGATCTCCGACTGCAGTCGCGTGATGCCGGCCCGCACCTCCTCGGCGAGACCGCTCGGCAAATCTTCGTCGGGAAAGTCGATCGCCGCCTCGAGATGGGCGAGCGCGCGCAGGCCGACGATGCGCCAATCCTCGTAGAGCCGGTGCAACGCACCTTCCATCTGCGCCAGTGCCTGCCGTCGTTGCGCCGAGGTTTCGGCGGCGACCAGGTCGGCGATGCCCTCGGCTTCCGTGAGGTCGAGCTTGCCGTGCTCGAAGGCGCGGCGGGTGAACTCGCCGGGCTCGGCCAGGCGACAGAAGCCCAGCCTGGCGATGGCCTCGAGCGCCGCACCGACGACCGCCCGGCCGCCATGCAGGTGCAGCTCGGCCATCATCTCGCCGGTTTCGCTGTGGGGCGCCTCGAACCACACGGCCAGGCCACGGTCGATCGGCTCGCCGCTCAGCGGATCGAGGAGCGTGCGCACCACCATGCGCCGCGGCTCGGGCAGGGACGGATCGCGCACCGAATGACCGCGCTCGAAGGCCTTCGCCTCGGTCAGGAAGATCAGCGCATCGGGCGCGCGCGGGCCGCTGAGGCGAATGACCGACAGCGCGCCGGGATGGGCCCGCGAGGGCGTCGGCGTGCCCAGCGCGTAGATCGTCGCCTCGCTCACGAGCGGCGTTGCGGGGTTTGTGTCGGCCGGCCGGGTGCCGGCGTCGGTGCGCCGGGCGGCGGGCGGGCCATCACCTTGTCGGCGATCTTGTCGTAGACCGCCTCGGGGATCAGCCGGCGCTCGACCAGCTCGGTCTTGGCCTTGAACGGGCGTGCGCGGATGATGGCGTCGGCCCGAACCTCGCCGATGCCGTCGAGTGTCATGAGATCGTCGCGGCTCGCAGCGTTGAGGTCGATCTGGTTCGCCGCGGCCGCGGCCGGCGGCGCACTTGCCCGGCCGCCCTGGGCCTGGACGGTCGTGGCGGCAAGAAAGATCGCCAGGATGGCGAGAAGGACCTTCGGCATCACGAAGAGCATTATCGCACGAAATCGTCCCAGGCCGGGATGGCTCGTTCGGCGAACGGCACCTTCCAGCGCCGGCAGTTCGAGCGGTCGATCAGCTCGGCCGGCACCATGATCTCGGACGGCACGGGCAGGCCCGCGAGATGGCGCAGCGCGGCGCGGGCCGCCGTGGCGGCGATGTTGAAGGCGCTGAAATCGGCGCTGGCCAGCATGGCGCCGCGCTCGATGTGCTCGATGGCGGCGGGCAGGCCGTTGATGCCCACCACCCTGGCCGTCCGCCCGGCCGCCCGCAGCGCCTCGAGGGCGCCGAAGGCCATGACGTCGTTGGCGGTCCAGACACCGTCGATCTGCGAATGGGCCGCGAGCAACTCGGCCATCGCCGCGCAGGCCGGCGCCTGCTGCAGGTATCCGACGCGCGACCCCAGCAACTCGACGCCGGGATTCTCAGCCAGCGCGCGACGCAGCCCGTCGGTGCGGTCGCGGGCAGTGCGCGCGCCGGGTGTACCATCGAGGGCAACGATCTTGCCCCGACCACCCAGGCCCTGGATCAGTGCCCTGGCGATGATGTAGCCCACCGTCACGTCGTCCGAGCCGACGAAGGTCAGAACCTTGCCCGGCATGCGGTTGATGAAGACCGCGACCGGAACGCCGGCGGCGGCAAACTTCGCCACGTCTTCCTGCATCGCCACGTCATCGGTCGGGTTGAAGAGGACCGCCTGGGGCTTCGAGGCGAGCGCCTCGGCCACCAGCTTCTTCTGTTGCGCCATGTCGTCGGGCGTCTCGGGCACATAGTGGACGGTCCGGGCGCCAGCCTCGGCGGCGACCCGGTCGGCGGCCATCCGGGCTGCGTCGTAGGCGGGATTGACGCGGTTCTTCGTGAATACGGCCAAGGCAAGGGGCGAGGGCATGGCCCTACTTTAGGCCACCGGCGCCCTGTAGTATCCCCGCCACATGGCCAAGCCCTACGACCAGATTCCCGACCGCCGCGCCATCGTCCGCCGGCGCGGCCTCGAGGAGGCTCTTGCCCGCCTGGTCGAGGACCTGCCGACCGGTGGCGAACCGCCGCGCGCGCCGGTGCTCGCCCTGCTGCGCGACGCGTTGGCCAAGGGTCGGGCCGAGATCCGCCGCCGCTTCGAGGAGCCGGGCCCGCTGAAGAATGACGGGCCGGCCGTGCTGGTCGCCACCTCCTACCTGATGGACCAACTCATCCGGGTCCTGTTCGACTTCGCCGACCAGCATGCCTATCCGGCGGCCAATCCCAGCGCCGCCGAACGGCTGGGCGTGGTGGCGACCGGCGGCTACGGCCGCGGTGAGCTGGCGCCGCTCTCCGACATCGATCTCCTGTTCCTGCGTCCCTACAAGCAGACGCCGCGCGGCGAGCAGATCGTCGAGTTCATGCTCTACCTGCTGTGGGATCTCGGCCTGAAGGTCGGGCACGCCACCCGCACGGTCGACGAGAGCCTGCGCTACGCCGAGCGCGACCAGACGATCCGCACGGCGCTGCTGGAGGCGCGTTACATCTGGGGCGATCGCGCGCTGTTCGACGAGCTGCAGAAGGGATTCGCGCAGAAATTCTATACGGGCGACGGCCGCGACTTCGTCGACGCCAAGCTCGCCGAGCGCGATCAGCGTCATCAGCGCATGGGCGATTCGCGCTACGTCGTCGAGCCCAACGTCAAGGAAGGCAAGGGCGGGCTGCGTGACCTGCACCTGCTGTTCTGGATCGCCAAGTATCTCTACCGCGTCAGCGAGCCCGGCGAGCTGGTGGCCAAGGGCGTGCTCACGGTCGAGGAGGCCCGCCACTTCGAGCGCGCCGAGCGGTTCCTGTCGACCGTGCGCTGCCACATCCACTACCTCACCAACCGCGCCGACGACCGCCTGTCCTTCGACCTGCAGCGCGAGATCGCGGGACGCCTCGGCTACCAGGACCGGCCGGGCAGCCGCGGCGTCGAACGCTTCACCAAGCACTACTATCTCCACGCCAAGACGGTCGGCGATCTCACGCGCATCTTCGTCGCCGCCCTCGAGGACAGCCGCCGGCGCAAGCCCCGCCTGGCAGCCTTGTGGCAGACCCTGCGGCCGCGCCAGCTCGAGGGCTTCCGTCTCGACGGCGAGCGGCTGGCCGTGGCGTCGCCCGACACCTTCGTCCGCGACCCCGTGGCGATCCTGCGGCTGTTCCACGTGGCGCAGGAGAACGACCTCGACATCCATCCGGCGACGCTGCGTCTGATCACGCAGAGCATCCGCCTGATCGACCGCCTGCGCGGCGACCCCGAGGCCAACCGGTTGTTCATGGAGATGCTGACGTCGCGGCACGATCCGGAGACGACCTTGCGTCGCCTCAACGAGGCCGGCGTGTTCGGCCGGTTCGTGCCCGATTTCGGCCGCGTCGTGGCGCAGACGCAGCACGACATGTACCACACGTACACGGTCGACGAGCACACGATCCGCGCCATCGGCATCCTCTCGCGCATCGAGGCCGGGACGCTGAAGGACGATCACCCGCTGGCCTCCGACGTCGTGCACAAGATCCTGTCGCGGCCGGTGCTCTACCTCGCGGTGCTGCTGCACGACATCGCCAAGGGCCGTGGCGGCGATCATTCGATCCTCGGCGCCGAGGTGGCGATGCAGCTCGGCCCGCGGCTCGGCCTGAGCGCCGCCGAGACCGAGACCGTGGCCTGGCTGGTGCGCTACCACCTCGCGATGTCCGGCACCTCGTTCCAGCGTGACCTGATGGACCCCAAGACCATCGACACGTTCGCGGCGCTGGTTCAGTCGCCCGAGCGACTCCGCCTGCTGCTGGTCCTGACGGTGTGCGACATCCGCGCGGTCGGCCCCAACGTCTGGAACAACTGGAAGGCCGCGCTGCTGCGCCAGCTCTACAGCGCCACGGAACAGGTCCTGTCGGGCGGCACCCTGGCCGGCGGCCGCGCCGAACGCGTCAAGCATGTCCAGGCGGAGGTCGAAAAGCTGCTGCCGGGGTGGAGCGAGGCCGATAGGGAAGTGCATTTCGCGCGCGGCTATGCGCCCTACTGGCTGTCTTTCCCGCCGCAGACGCTCGCCCGACAGGCCGAGCTGGTGCGCGGCGCCGAGCGCGCCCGCCAGCCGCTCGCCGTCGAGCACCGCATCGATTCCGAGCGCTCGGTGACCGAGGTCACGATCTACACGCTCGACACGCACGGCCTGTTCGCCCGGCTGGCCGGCGCTATGGCGATCAGCGGCGCCAACATCGTCGATGCCAAGATCTTCACGATGGCCAACGGCATGGCGCTCGACGTGTTCTGGATCCAGGACCTCGAGGGCAAGCCGTTCGACGGTCCGCAGCGGCTGGCGCGGCTCTCCGCCCGGGTCGAACTCGCACTTTCCAACCGCCTCGACATCCAGCGCGAGCTCGACAGCCAGCGCGCCTCGTGGCCCAAGCGCGACCGCGTCTTCACCGTCGAGCCGCGCGTGCTGATCGACAACGGCGCGTCGGACACCTTCACGGTAATCGAGGTCAACGGCCGCGACCGGCCGGGCTTCCTGCACGTCGTGACGCGCGCCCTGACGCGGCTCAACCTGCAGATCGCCACCGCGCACATCACGACCTACGGCGAGCGCGCGGTTGACGTCTTCTACGTCAAGGACCTGTTCGGCCTGAAAGTGGTGAACGAGGACAAGCTGAAGCAGGTCGCCGCCACCGTCGAGAGATCGATCCGCGACTTCGATGCCCGCTTCGATCCGGTGCCGAAGGCGGCGGAGTAATCACAGCAGGGAGTTCCCGGATGCGCATCATCGGACTTCTGTGCCTCATGTTCGCGCTTCTCCAGTCGGCAAGCGCACAAACCTTGAATCATCCGGCCGAAAACCAGGTCCAGGTGGCCGTGGTCAAGGTCAACCGTACGGCTGCCCACACCGATGTCACGCTGCAGGCCCAGGCGCCGCTGGCCCAGGTCTGCTGGACCTCCACCGGCGCAAACAGCCCCTATCTGCTGGCGGACGGGCGGCGCTATCGATTCACGAGCGGCACCAACATCACCGCCTGCCCCGCCCAGCGCGGCTACGTGCAGGGGGAGCTCATGACACTGCGCTTCGAACCGCTGCCGGCGCAGACCCGCGTGTTCTCCCTCGTCGAAGGCCAGGGCGGCGAGAATCAGATGGTCGATCCGGCCTCGCAGCCCGGTATCCGCTACTGGAACTTCCTGCGCATCAACTTGAATTGATTCGCCACGACTGGCGTTCAGGGCCTCACCGACACCGACGACGCACAGGCCGTACCACGCGCAGTCTCGCAGATGGTGCGGGCCACCTTGCGTTCCCTGACCTCGCCACAAGGCACGCCGAGCGCGCGCGAGGTGTCGAGATGCTGCTTGAGCGTCGCCGTCGCGCCGGGCGCGATCGGGAAGGACGCACCCTCGCGGTAGGCCGATTTCAGTTCGACGACCCGCTCGCGGCCGTCGCGCAGCGCCAGCACGACATCGACCTGCAGATAGTCGATCGTCTCACCCGATCTGTTCTCCACGACCAGGCTCGGCACACAGTTGCCGTAGACGTTGGCATCGCTTCCGCGCTTCACGTCAATGCCGTTGGCGGCAAGGGCCGCCGTGCTCACGAGACCCAATCCCAACGCGACAAAGGCCTTCTTCATGATCGCCTCCACGGCTTCGGCCGGGAAACCTGTCCCGACTTCTACTGACTGGCCTGCAATCGTTGCTCGCGGCGCGTCGACAGCATCTGCAGGATCGCCGCTGCCGTCTCTTCGATGGACCGCCGCGTGACGTCGATGGTCGCCCACTTGCGGCGGGCATAGAGACGACGGGCGTCCTGGATCTCGCGCTGCACCTGCTCCACGTCGGTATAGTCGGTCTCGGTATCCTGCTGAAGGAGCCTGAGACGGTTGACGCGGATCTGCACCAGCCGCTCGGGATCGGTGATGAGGCCGACGACCAGCGGCCGCTTGGCCACCTCGAGTTCGGGCGGCGGCGGCACTGCCGGCACCAGCGGCACATTGGCCGCGCGCACGCCGCGGTTGGCGAGATAGACGCAGGTCGGAGTCTTGGAGGTGCGCGATGGGCCGACCAGGACGACGTCTGCATCCTCGAGATCGTGTGTCGACTGCCCGTCGTCGTGCGCCAGCGTGTAGTGCATGGCATCGATGCGGTCGAAATAGCCTTCGTCGAGCTGATGCTGACGGCCCGGCCACTGCTCGCTCTTGGAGTGGAAATGCACGGCCAGCACGCTCATCGCCTGATCGAGCACGCCGACGCAGGGCAACTGAAGGCGGCGGCAGTGGTCGCGCACGATGTCGCGCAGCTCCGGATCGACCAGCGTATAGAGGACGGGACCGCGGTCGCGCTCGACCGCCTGCATGACCTTGTCCATCTGACCCGGCGTGCGAACCAGCGACCAGACATGCTCCTGCACGAAGATGCCCTCGTATTGGACAAGACAGGCACGGGCGACACTGGACACGGTCTCGCCGGTCGAGTCGGAAACGAGATGGACGTGAAAATTGCGGTTTGCCACCGCCTTCTTTTACCCCACAGCGTGCCGGGGAGAAACGCGGGATTGCCCGAGGGATGACGGGGACAGTCGTACGTGTCGTCCCGTCGGCTCCGATTCGGGGCCCGGCTCGCCCTGCCGGTCCCTGTGATCATCCCTTGCGGACAGTTCACGCGGAATGGCCTGCGAATCGGGAATCCCTCGATGGAATCGCGTGGAATCCATGGCGGCCGGTCCACAGCCCCCTGGGGAGATCCGACCAATAGGGCGCATCCCCACATGCCACAGGCTCTACTACTGTTACTACCTATTATGAATAGAGTAAGAGGAAAGCATGAGGGACAGGCATTGAGCAGCGGGAAATTCCTGGAGACGCTGGCCGGGACGCGGCATCCGGCCCCGCCGATCTGGCTGATGCGCCAGGCCGGACGCTACCTGCCCGAGTATCGCGCCGTGCGGGCGACGACCAGGTCTTTCCTGGAATTCTGCTACACGCCCGACAAGGCAGTCGAGGTGACCCTGCAGCCGATCCGGCGCTTCGGCCTGGATGCCGCGATCATCTTCTCCGACATCCTCGTGGTGCCCGATGCGCTCGGCCAGAGGGTCTGGTTCGAGGAAGGCGAGGGGCCGCGGCTCGAAGCGTTGACCGATCCCTCGCAGTTCGGCCGCCTATCGCGGGCGCGTCTTCCTGATCACCTGGCGCCGGTCTATGAGGCGATCCGGACGACGCGGGCGGCCCTACCGAAGGAAACGGCATTGTTGGGCTTCGCCGGCGCGCCGTTCACGCTCGCCTGTTACATGATCGAGGGCAGCGGCAGCCGCGACTTCGCCAAGGTGAAGATGTGGGCCTACGCCCATCCCGAATCGTTCGGCCTGCTGATCGGCCTGTTGGTCGAGGCGGTGGTCGACCATCTCTCCTACCAGGTCGAAGCCGGTGTCGATGCCGTGCAGCTCTTCGATTCCTGGGCCGGCGTCCTGCCGGAGGAGCAGCTCTTCCACTGGTCGCTCGACCCCATGGTGCGGATCGCCAAGGGCCTGCGCGAGCGGCATCCCGACATTCCCGTGATCGCCTTTCCGCGGGCCGTCGGGCCGGCGGCGCTGATGTACCGCCAGCCGCACACCTTCTCGGCGCTGTCGATCGATACCGGCATCGGTGCGCATTGGGCGGCAAAGGAGCTGCAACCGCACATCTGCGTGCAGGGCAATCTCGATCCCCTCATGCTGGCGGTCGGCGGCGAGGCGATGGAACGCGAGGCCCGACGCATTCTCGACAAGCTTGGCCACGGCTCCTTCGTGTTCAACCTCGGCCACGGCGTGGTGCCGCAAACGCCGCCCGACAACGTGGCACGCCTGGTCGAGATCGTGCGCGGCTGGAAGCCCGGCGCGTGAAAAACGGCCGATGAAGATTGCCATCATCCTGTTCAACCTGGGTGGCCCGGATTCGCCCGAGGCCGTGCAGCCCTTCTTGCGCAACCTGTTCAGCGATCCGGCGATCATCGCGCTGCCGGCGTTCCTGCGCCTGCCGCTGGCCCGCTTCATTTCGCGCCGGCGTGCCGCCAAGGCCGAGGCCATCTATGCCAAGATCGGCGGCAGCTCGCCGATTCTCGGCCAGACCGAGGCCCAGGCACGGGCGCTGGAGGAAGCGCTCGGTCGGGAGCACGAGTGGCGCGGCTATGTCTGCATGCGCTACTGGCATCCGATGACCGAAGCCGTCGTGCGTTCGGTGAAGCGCTTCGCGCCCGACCGCATCGTGCTGCTGCCGCTCTATCCGCAGTTCTCGACGACGACCACGGCCTCGTCGTTCGAGGCGTGGCGGAAGGCCGCGACGTTCAAGGCACCGACCAAGGCCATCGAGTCCTATCCGACGGAGCCGGGTTTCGTTGCAGCCTCGATCGATCTCGTGAAGCAGGGTCTGGCCGAAGCCGGCGACGGGCCCAAGCGTGTGCTGTTCTCCGCGCACGGCCTGCCGGAGCGCGTGATCAAGGCGGGCGATCCCTACCAGCAACAGGTCGAAGAGACGGCGCGGGCCATCGCCGGAAAGATCGGCGGTCTCGACTGGACGGTGTGCTACCAGAGCAGAGTCGGCCCGCTGAAGTGGATCGGACCTTCGACCGAGGCGGAAATCGCACGCGCCGGTGCCGACAAGGTGGGAGTCGTGCTCTATCCGCTGTCCTTCGTGTCGGAACATTCGGAGACCCTGGTCGAACTCGACATCGAATACAGGCATCTCGCCGAACGGGCTGGTGTGCCGGTCTATGTCCGCGTGCCGACCGTGGGAACGCATCCGAAATTCATCGGCGGCCTCGCCGCGCTCGTGCGATCGGTGATGTGATGCTCTACGAGACCCTGAAGGCGCTGCACATCATCGCCGTGATCGCCTGGATGGCCGGGCTGCTCTACCTGCCGCGCCTGTTCGTCTATCACGCCGACGCCCCGAAGGGATCGCCGCAGAGCGAGACCTTCAAGATCATGGAGCGGCGGCTGGTCTACGCCATCATGGAGCCGGCCCAGGGTGCGGTCTGGATCCTCGGCCTGCTGCTCGCCTGGCAGGGCGATTGGTGGTCGCACGGCTGGTTTCAGGCCAAGCTCGTGCTGGTGCTGCTGATGACCGGCGCGCATCACGCGTACGGCCGCTGGCGCAAGGAGTTCGCAGCCGACCGCAACACGCGGCCGGCGCGGTTCTATCGCATCTGGAATGAGGTGCCGACGGTGCTGATGATCGGCATCGTCTTCCTGGTCGTGCTCAAGCCATTTTGACCAAAAGCTCACCGGGCCAGATCCTGCGCTCGACGAAGTCGCCGACGATGCCGGCGATCGTCTCGCCGGCGAAGCGCGCGAGGCGCGACACCGGACGATCCGAGGGATAGGCCAGGACCAGGCGCCTGACCGGTGCCGGATCGATCAGGGGCGCCGCCGCCAGCCGCCCGACGGCGATGTCGTCGTGGATGGGTGCCAGGGGCAGGATTGTCCAGCCATGGCCGTGCCGCACCAGATCCTTCAGCGTGGCGTAGGAATCGGTCTCGACGGCGACATCGAGCGCGATGCCGGCTTCCGCGGCGCATTTCTCGACGATCGTGCGCAAGCCATGCCGCGTGCTGGGCAGGAGCAGGCGCTTGCCGTCGAGGTCCCTGAACGCGACCGCGCCATCGCCGGAGAAGCCCGAGCCGGAGGGTCCGATCAGGAACAGCTTCTCGAGCAGCAGCGGCTCGGAGCGCAACGACCGCGCGGCGTGCGGATCGTAGAGCACCGCGACGTCGATCTCGCCGCGATGCAGCCCGTCGATCAGGTAGCCGGTGTAGGCGCCGACCAGGCGCAGCTCGGCCTGCGGGTGCGCCTTGCCGAACGCGGCCACGAGCGGGACTGAGATGATGTCGGCGACGGTCGGCGGAAAGCCGATGCCGATCCGGCCGCGCAGCGGCGCGTCGACATCGGAGGCGGCGGCGCGGATTTCCTCGAGGTCGGCCATGACCCGGATCGCGCGGTCCAGGATCTCGCGGCCCTTGTCGGTTAGGATCATGCCGCGGCCATGCCGGGCGAACAGGCGCACGCCGAGCTCCTCCTCGAGCAGGCGAACCTGTCGGCTGAGCGCGGGCTGGGCGATCCCCAGCCGGTCCGCCGCCTTGCTCAGGCTGCCGAGCTCGGCGACATGGATCAGGGTCCGGAGCTGGCCGAATTCCATGGAGCTATACAATACAGGTATATCTGGTCACGTCTAAGGGTCTTCGAGGTGAATAGCTCGGGCCGCTAGTATTCCCGCCGATCCATCGTTCGACGGGAGCGAAATGAACGCCACTGCGACGCCTGACTGGCGCGACCAGATTTTCGAGGTCCTGCAGGACCATGACGTGAAGCAGGTCTATCACGTGCCCGACGCCGGCCACGGCCGGCTGATCGAGGCCTGCCAGAGGTCGAACTCGATGCGCACCCTGGCGCTCACGACCGAGGAGGAGGGCATCCCGCTCGCCTGCGGCGCTTGGCTGGGCGGTCAGCGTTCGGTGCTGCTGATGCAGAGCTCGGGCGTCGGCAACACCATCAACCTGTTGGGCATGCCCAAAACGCTGCGCTTCCCGTTCCTGACCCTGATCACGATGCGCGGCGACTGGGGCGAGTTCAATTCCTGGCAGTACCCGATGGGCCAGGCGACACCCAAGGTCCTCGAGGCGATGGGCGTGCTCGTCTACTCGGTCGACACCGCGAGCGATGTGAAGGCCACCGTCGATGCCGCCGCGCGCTCGGCCTTCAACGGCGGCCAGTCGGTCGCCGTGCTGCTGCGCCAGAAGCTGATCGGCATCAAGAATTTCGGGAAGAAGTAGCCATGACCAAAGCGACTTTGCAGCGCCGCCCGCTGGTAAAGAAGATCCTGGAAGGCGCCGACGACAATCTGCTGGTGATCGCGGGCCTCGGCTCGTCGAACTGGGACATCACCGAAGCGGGCGACCGTCCGCTCAACATGCCGCTGTGGGGCTCGATGGGCGCGCCGGTCGGAATCGGCCTGGGTCTCGCCATGGCGCAGCCGAAGAAGCGCGTGCTGGTGATCACCGGTGACGGCGACATGCTGATGAGCCTGGGCTCGCTCGCCACGGTGGCGACGCAGATGCCCGAGAACCTGGCGATCACCGTGCTCGACAACGAGAAGTTCGGCGAGACCGGCAACCAGGCCACCCACACCAGCCCGCGCAACAACGGCCCGACCGATTCGGGTGCCGGCACCGATCTCGCCATGATCGCCAAGGGGTGCGGCATCCCCGACAGTGCGACCGTGCGCGACGCCGGCGAGGTGGCGCAGCTCGTCGAGGATCTCCGCACCAAGAAGGGGCCGATCTTTCGACTCGTGAAGGTGATGGTCGAGAAGCTAGAGTTCGTCATGCCGCCGCAGGACGGCGCGCATCTCAAGGACCGTTTCCGCCAGGCCCTGCTGGGCCATCCCTAAGAGGCCACGATGACCGCCTATGCTCCCTTCCCGCTGATCGATCTCTCCGGCGGGCCGCGGGAGCGGGGCCGGATCCACGGCAAGGCTGCCGCCGACCGCCTGCGGCGCGGCGCCGGAATGTATGCCGAGTCGCTGCTCGCGAGCGGCGTCGACTGGAAGGAGCTCGAGCGCCGCGCCGAGGCCATGGTGCCGGCGATCGAGAGGTTCGACCCGGCCTATGTCGAGGAGATGCGCGGCATCGCCGAGGGCGCGGGCGAGCCGTTCGCCGCCGTCGTGCTGATGAACGCCCGCACCGAGATGGTGGTGGCGGCGCGCAAGCAGCAGGCGGCCAAGCACTTCCCCGACGGCTGCACAGCGGCGCTCGCGCTGCCCGAGGCCAGCGCCGACGGCGTGCTGCTGCACGGCCAGAACTGGGACTGGCGCGCCGAGTGCGCCGAGACCGGCGTGGTCCTGCGCATCCGCCGCGACGACGGGCCCGACATCCTGACCTTCACCGAAGCGGGCGGGCTCGCGCGCTCGGGCCTGAACTCGGCCGGCATCGGCCTCACCGCCAATGCGCTGGAATGCGATCGCGACTACCAGCGCGGACCGGGCGTGCCGCTGCCCTTCATCCGCCGCAAGGTGCTGGAGGCCTCGCATCTCGCCCTCGCCGTCCAGACCATCGTCTCGACACCAAAACCCGGTTCCAATCATATGGCGGTGAGCCACTGTGGTGGTGAGGCGTTCGGCTTCGAGTGCGCGCCCGACGACACGTTCTGGATCGCGCCCGACCGCGGGCTCTACGTCCATGCCAACCACTGGATCGCCGAGCCGGCGCGCGCCAAGGTGAAGGACACGGGCCTCGCCGAGACGCCGTGCTCGATCTATCGCGACAAGCGCGTCCGCGATCAGCTTTCACCGAAGCGCGGCAAGCTCACACTCGAGGATTTCCGCGCCGCCTTCTTCGACGATTGGGGCTCGCCCTGGTCGGTGTGCCGGCCGCCCCGCCTCAACACGCGCGGCGTCAGGACGGCGACGACGGCAATGATCCTGATGCGGCCGGGCGAGGGCCATCTCGAAGCCTGTCCGATGCCGGCGCTCAACCGCCAGTTCACGACCTACATGCTGACGCCCGACCGGACGGCGCAGAAGCAGGCGGCGGAATAGGCGGTCAACGCACGCAGTAGTGCTTGGCAAGGAAGGCCACGAACGCACGGTCCTTGTCGTCGCGAGGCGAGACGCGAGCGATCGCGGCGCATTCGTAGGGGACCCAGTCCTTGCGACGATCAAGTGCGTGATAGAGCACGCTTTGTCGTTCCGACTGGAAGTAGCTGTAGAAGGCGAGCGCGAGGCGATACCAGTCCTGCTCGGGCACGACGACGTCGCGCACATAGTCCGGCGCTGCCCATTTGAGATAGGTCCGGCCAACGCCGCGGTCGGTAATCGGCGGCGGCCATGGCGGCTGGAGGGCCGCAACGTCGACGATGCCGGGCTGCAGACGGCGGTCGACGAAGCGGCCGAACAGGTGGAGATCGACGTTGTAGGAAATGGCGGCAACGGCACCGATCGCCGCGCAGCAGATCAACGGTCGTCGCGCGGAGACCAGCCAGACCGTTGTCGACGGCAGCGCCAATGCCAGGGCGAGCGCCAAGGCATGAGGCCCGGTGTGGCGGGCGTACAGCCAGAGAAGCAATCCGGTGCCGGCGGCGGCGAACCACAGGCCGATCGCAGCGACGAGCAGGGCGGTGCGCGGCGGCAGGCGCCAGCGCGCGCGGGCGCTTTCCAGCCCCGGCGCCACCAGCAGCAGCCAGAAGGCCGGCAGCATGGGGAAGAGGACGAACGTGGCCAGCATCCATTTGGGGTTGATGTAGTCGTAGCGATTGGCCTGCAGGTACGGCGTGATCGTGGAGTTGGTCGGCCCCAGCACGGTCGAGGTCGCGAGATACGAGACGATCAGCAGTGCCCCCATCAGGCCGGCGGCCACGGCAAGGGCGCGCGGGAACGGGCGGCCGAGCAGCAGCAGGGCGGCGCCCAGCAGCGCCAGAACCATGCTGAACATGCCGACGCCGGGATGCGTGAAGATCAGCAATGGCGCGATGAGAAGGGTAGCGGCGATCCTCACGGATCGCGATCGTCCCGGGGCGGCAAGCAGGGCAAACCAGATCAACCACAGGCCCAGTCCCGCGATCATCTCTGAGATGAAGTAGACCATCACCAGGACGACCGCGAGGTAGAGGCGCGACAAGACCCGGTCCGGCTCGACAGCCCGCAGGATCAGCCAGAGGGCGAGCGGGCCGGCGAAATAAAACAAATGACCCGCCAGCACGAAGCCGTCGGACGACAGCGGCGCGACGTTGCGCAACGCCCAGACCGGCCCGAACTCGATCAGCGTCGAGACGGCGCGCGTGGGAAACTGCCCGTAGAAGAGATCCCACGCATTGCCGAGCCATGCAGCCGTGAGATAGACCGCGCCGTCGTGAAACAGCAGGGCGCGCGTCGAGGTTCCAAGGGCGGCGACAACGAGGTAGGCAGCGAGAAGGGCCGCGTCGGTCCGGTCGAAGTCCCGGCGCCTCACCCCGGATACCAGGAGGGCTTGCGCTTCTCCTTGAAGCTCGCAAGGCCCTCTCGCGCCTCGTCCTGCTGGCGGGTGCGGGCATGCTCCTCGATCAGGTCGCGCAGCTCGCCGTCGTCGACGAAGGCGCGGGCCGAAGCAAGGGCGCGCAGCTTGGTCGCGGTGGTGGCGCGCGGCGCGTTCATCAGCGCCGCATCGACGATCCTCGCGCCGGCCGTCTCCAGCCCGCCGGCCGGGCAGACCTCGTGGACGAGGCCGAGCCGGCAGGCCTCGGCCGCGCCGAAACGCTCGCCGGTCAGCGCGTAGCGGCGCACTTGGCGCAGGCCCATGGCCTGGCAGAGCTGCGGCAGGATGATGCCCGCCATCAGGCCCCAGCGCGTCTCGCTGATCGAGAAGATTGCGTCTTCGGAGGCGACGACCACGTCGCAGGCCGCGGCGATGCCGGTGCCGCCGCCGAAGCAGCCGCCCTGGATCAGCGCCAGCGTCGGCACCGGGCAGGTGTCGAGGCGGCGGACCGCCTCGGCGGTAAGGCGGCTCACCCTGTCGTTCTCGGCCGGCGATTGCGCGGCGACACCCATGATCCACGCAAGATCGGCGCCCGCCTGAAAGTGCCGGCCATTGCCGCGCAGCACGACGATGCGCAGGGACGCCTCGCGGCCCAGCGCGTCCATGGCGTCGTGCAGGCCCTGGATGAGATCGCCGTTGTAGGCGTTGTTCACCTTGGGCCGGTTCAACGTGACAGTGGCCACGCCGCGGGCGTCGATTTGCCAGAGGACGGTGTCGTTCATCGCTTCAGTCGGCCTTGGTGTAGCTGTCCTTGAGGGCGATCTTGCCGTCCCTGATCTCGTAGAGATCGACGCCATATCGGTCGAATGGCTTGCCGGCATGGTCGATGCCGGTGACGCGGAACGTGCCGAAGATTCTGTCGCCGGCACGGTGGATGCGCGCCTCCGAGAAGCGCGCCTCGCGGTGCGCCCTGCTCTTGTCGGCGAAGTGAGCGCGCAAGGCCTCCTTGCCCTTCAGCACGCGGCCGGTGGGCGCGGCGCCGGCGTTGAGGCGCCATTCGAAATCGTCGGTCACGCAGGCGGCGATCTCCTCGACATCGGCCTTGTTGAAGGCCCTGCCGAAGCGGCGGAACAGATCGTCGATGGCATCGGCCATGGAATCCTCCTCGTCTGGAGGAAGCCTAGCATCTAAACCTCTGCCATCTAAATCTCCCACGGCGGCGGCGAGAATTTCTCGAGGATGAACTCGATGAAGGCCGTCACCTTCGGCGCGAGATGGCGGCGGTGCGGATAGACGGCGTGGATCGGGATGGGTTCCTCGGCGCGAAACGCCTCGAGAAGCGAGACCAGCTCGCCGCTTTTCACGGCACCTGCCACGGTGAGACGCGTCAGCCGGACGATGCCCAATCCCTGCTGTGCCATCCGCATCTGCGCTTCGCCTTCGGTGACGGCGACGCGGCCGCCGACCTCGATCTCGCGAATCTCTCCGTCGATGCGGAACGGCCAGCGGTTCAGGTAGCTGCGGTCGCGCGAGATGATGCAGTTGTGCCGCACGAGTTCCTCGGGCCGGCGCGGTGTGCCGCGGCGCGCGAGGTAGGAGGGCGCGGCGCAGATCAGGCGCTTGTCCTCGCCGATCTTGCGCACCATGAAGCTCGAGTCGGCCAGCCGCCCGATGCGGATGGCGATGTCGACGCCCTCCTCGACCATGTCGACCACGCGGTCGGTTGGCAGCAGTTCGAGCTGGAGCTGGGGGAAGCGTTCAAGGAACTCGCCGATCACCGGGGCGAGCTGGTGGGTGGCGAAGGCGAGCGAGGTCGTGACGCGCAGCAGCCCGTGCGGCGTCTTGCTCTGGCCGGTGATCTGGTCCTCCAGGGTCTCGATCTCGCCCACGATGCGTCGCGCGACGCCGTAGAAGGCCTCGCCTTCCTCGGTGAGATGAAGTGCCCGCGTGGTGCGCTGGAGCAGGCGCACGCCAAGCCTGGTCTCCAGTCGCGTCACGAGCTTGCTGACGGCCGATGGGGTCAGCCCCAGCATTGGCGCGGCGGCAGAAAAGCCCTTGGCATCGACGACCCGCACAAAGGCGGCCATTTCACCGGCGTGACCGATCATTGCGAAATTAGTGAATTCTGTTCATGAGTAATAGTCAATATGGGGCAATTAAAGATCTACAGGGAGGCAATTAAGTTACTTCCATTCCTTGGAGGTTTTCCATGTTCTCGATCCCCTATCCCACTATTGCCGAACGCCAGGCCCACGAGGCCCGGGCGCGGCGTTTGCGGGCCACCGTCATGGCCGACCTGTTCGGGAGGCTCGGCCGCCGACTGTCGGAGCTGTTCGGCACCGGTTGGATTTCCACCGCAGCCCGCTAACGTTGGCGGATGGACGATCTCTGGGCGCAATACGCCCGCTATAATCGCTTGGCCAACGAGACGCTCTACGAGGCCTGCGCCGCGCTCCAAGACGAGGAGCGCCGGCGCGACCTCGGCGCGTTCTTCAAGAGCGTGCATGGCACGTTGAACCATCTGCTGCTGGGCGACCGCATCTGGATGGCGCGCTTCGAGGGCGGGTCGTACCCGTCGACCGGCCTCGATGCGATCCTGTATCAGGATTTCGGCGAGCTCCGCGCGGCACGGGCCGGAATGGACGCGCGCATCGAAGCGTTCTTTGCAGCCCTGCCCGCCGGCTTCTGTGGCCGCACGCTCCGCTATGTCAACAATGCCGGCCTCGAGTCGGCGGATCCCGCTTCGGTGATCCTGCCGCATTTCTTCAACCACCAGACCCACCACCGTGCCCAGGTCCACACGCTGCTTGGCCAGCTCGGGCATCCGACGCCCGTCCTCGACCTGCATCGCGTGCTGCGGCCCAACCCGGTCTAGGCTTTCCTCGGCATGTTCACGCCCGCAGCGTCGCCGCCTATTCGGGTTTGAACTCCCGGATCTCCTGCTTGCGCCACCTGAAGCGCAGTTCGGCGAGGCCGACGCTCAGCACGTAGAAGACCGGCGTGAAGATCAGGCCGAAGACGGTTACACCCAGCATGCCGGCGAACACCGCGGTTCCCAGCGACTGACGCATCTCGGCGCCCGCGCCCTCGCTTACCACCAGCGGCACCACGCCCAGGATGAAGGCGAGCGAGGTCATCAGGATCGGCCGCAGACGCGTCCTCGCCGCCGTCACCGCCGCGTCGAAGCGATTCATGCCGGCCTCGTGCGCCTGCTTGGCGAACTCGACGATCAGGATGGCATTCTTGGCCGCGAGTCCCACCAGCACGACGAGGCCGATCTCGACCAGGATGTTGCGGTCGAGCCCGCGGATGTTGACGCCGACCATGGCGGCCAGGATGCACATCGGCACGATCAGGATGACGGCGAGCGGCAGCAGCCAGCTCTCGTAGAGGGCGGCCAGCAGCAGGAACACGAACAGCACGGCGAGGCCGAAGGCCAGGATCGCAGTGCTGCCCGCCAGTTTCTCCTGCAGGGCGATCTCGGTCCATTCGAAGCCGAAACCCGAGGGCAGTACCTTGTCGGCCAGTGCCTCCATGGTGGCGATGCCCTGGCCCGAGGAGTAGCCGCGCTGCAGAGCCACCTGGACCTCGGCCGCGGGGTAGAGATTGTAGCGCGCCACGCGGTAGGGGCCGGTGATGTCGCGGAAGGTCGCGACGGCGCCGATCGGCACCATCTCGCCCGAGACGCTGCGCGTCTTGAGGGCAGCCACGTCGCGCAACGTCAGGCGGTAGGGATTGTCGGCCTGCGCGGTCACGCGGTAGGTGCGGCCAAGGATGTTGAAGTCGTTGACATAGGCCGAGCCCATGTAGGCCGACAGCGTCTCGAACACGCGCGCGATCGGCACGCCGAGCTGCTCGGCCTTGGTGCGGTCGATGTCGGCCCAGATCTGCGGCGTGCGCGTGTTGTAGAGCGTGAAGGCCTGGGTGAGGCCGGGCGCCTGTCCGGCCGCGCCGGCCAGCGCCCAGGTCGCGCCCTCGAGCGCGATCAGCCCACGCGAGGCGCGGTCCTGCACGTAGCCCTTGAGCCCGCCGCCGGTGCCGATGCCTGGCACCGAGGGCGGCTCGAGCACGAACACGAAGGCCTCGCGCAGGGCGAACATGCGGCCGCGCAGATCGGCCAGGATCATGTCCTTGGTGATGCCCGGCCGCTCGGCGAACGGCTTCAGGGTGACGAAGATCACGCCGGTATTGGGCGCGTTGGTGAAGGTGGCGCCGTCGAAGCCGACGAAGGCCACAGCATCCCTGACGCCCGGCCGCGAGGTGATGATCTCGCTGGCCTGCCGCACCAGCGCGTCGGCGCGCTCCAGTGTGGCGCCGGCCGGGAGCTGCATGGCGGCGATCAGATAGGAGCGGTCGAGCTGCGGCACCAGGCCGGTCGGCGTCGAGACCAGCCGATTCCAGGTGAGCCCGACCAGGCCGGCGTAGATCACCAGCATGATCGTGCCCATACGGATCAGCCGCGCCGTCGAGCGGCCATAGAAATTCGACAGCCAGTCGAAGCCGCGATTGAAGTGGCCGAAGAACCAGTGCATCGGCGCGGCGACGCGGTCCATCAGGCCGGACTTCGACTTCTCGACGTGCGACAGCGCATGGGTCTTGAGCAGCAGCGCGGCCATGGCGGGCGACAGCGTCAGCGACACGAAGGCCGAGATCGCCGTCGAGGCCGCGATGGTGATGGCGAACTGCTTGTAGAAGGTGCCCTGCAGGCCGGTGATGAAGGCGGTCGGCAGGAACACCGCGATCAGCACCAGCGAGATGGCGATCAGCGCCCCGCCGACCTCGTCCATGGTCTTGTGCGCGGCCTCCTTGGGCGACATGCCCTGGGCCAGGTAGCGCTCGACGTTCTCGACCACGACGATGGCGTCGTCGACTACGATGCCGATGGCCAGCACCAGCCCGAACAGCGACAGCGTGTTGAACGAGATGCCGACCGCGGCCATGACCGCGAACGAGCCGATCAGCGACACCGGAATGGCGAGGATGGGGATGATCGCCGCCCGCCAGGTCTGCAGGAACAGGATCACCACGATCACCACCAGGATGAGCGCCTCGAACAGCGTCTTGATGACGGCGTCGACCGAGGCCTGGATGAAGGTCGTGGGATTGTAGACGATCGAATAGTCGAGGCCGGCCGGGAAGCTCTTCTTGAGCCGCTCCATCTCCGCGATGATCGCGTCAGAGGTCGATAGGGCGTTCGAGCCGGGCCGCTGGAAGACGCCGAGGGCGGTGGCGGTCTTGTTGTTGAGATAGGCGTTCAGCGTGTAGTCCTGCGCGCCCAGCTCGACGCGGGCGATGTCGCGCAGGCGCGTCACCGAGCCGTCGGGCTCGGCGCGGATCACGATATGCTCGAACTGCTCTGGCGAGCTGAGGCGGCCGAGCGTCTGCACCGACAGCGTGAAGGCGCCGGGCGACACGGCGGGCGCCTGGTTCACCGCGCCGGCGGCGACCTGCAAGTTGGCGGCGCGCAAGGCGAGAATGACCTCGCCCGCCGTCAGGTTGCGGGCGGCGACGCGGGCCGGGTCGAGCCACACGCGCATGGAGTAGTCGCGGCCGCCGAACACCAGCACGTTGCCCACGCCGTCGACGCGGCTCAGCACGTCCTTCACGTAGAGCGTGGCGTAGTTGGAGATGTACTGCTGGTCGCGCGTGCCGTCGGGCGAAGTCATGTGCACGACCATCATCAGGTCGGGCGAGGCCTTGCGCACGACGATGCCGAGGCGCTGCACGTCCTCGGGCAGGCGGGGCTGGGCGACGGCGACGCGGTTCTGCACCAGCACCTGCGCCTGGTCGATGTTCACGCCGGGCTTGAAGACGACGTTGATCGACAGCCGCCCGTCACCGGTCGACTGCGAGTTGATGTAGAGCATGTCGTCGACGCCGTTGACCTCAAGCTCTATCGGCGTGGCGACAGTCTCGGCGATGACCTCGGCCGAGGCGCCCGGATAGAGGGCGGTGATGTTGACCGTGGGCGGGGCGATCTCGGGGTACTCGGCCACCGGCAGGCCGCGCTGGGCGATGAAACCCACGATCAGGATGATGACTGACAGGACCGAGGCGAAGATCGGCCGGTCTATGAAGAAGTGCGAAAAGCGCATGCGTGGCCCTTACCTGGCCTTGGCGACGATTTCGGCCTTCTGCGGCACGACCTTGGCACCGGGCCTCACCATCGGGTTGGCGAGGCCGTCGAGCACGACGCGGTCGGTCGGCTCGAGGCCGGAGCGGATCACCCGGAGGCCGTCGACGATCTGGCCGAGCGTGACCGGCTTGGCCGCCACGACGCCGTCCTTGTTGACGGTGAAGACGATCTTGCGCGCCTGGTCTGAGATGATCGCGGAGTCGGGGACGAGCAACGCGTCGTACTCGCCGCCGAACAGTTGCAGGCGGCCGAAGATGCCGGGCGTCAGGAGCTGGTCCTTGTTGTCGACCAGCGCGCGTACGCGGATCGTGCCGGAGCGCGCGGTCATGGCGTTGTCGACGAAGTCCACCTTGCCGATACGGTTCCAGTCGGTCTCGTCGGCGAGCCGGATGCGGACGGGATTTGCGCCGTCGCGCGAAAAAGCAAGTGCACCCGACAGAATGAGACGGTTGTAGCGCAGGTGATCGGCTTCGGAGATGTCAAAGACAAAGCGGATCGGATCGAGCGTGACGATCGTGGCGAGCAGGGTGGCGCCGGTCTGGCCGCCCGAGATCAGGTTGCCGGCGTCGACCTTGCGATCGGAGATGCGGCCGGCGATCGGCGCCGTGACGTTGGTCCATTCGAGGTTCAGCTTGGCGTTCCTCAGCGCCGCCTCAGCCGACTTGAGCTGGGCGCGGGCAACCGCCAGGGCGGACTTGCGCGAATCGTGCTCGGCCTCGGTGATGGTGCGCGAGGCGATCAGCGATGTGCCGCGGTTGACCTGCAGTTCGGCGAGTTCGACCTGGGCCTTGTTGCGGGCGACGTCGGCCTCCGCCGATTCGACGGCGATCTCGTACGGCCGCTTGTCGATGGTGAAGAGCGGGTCGCCGACATTGACGATCTGGCCGTCCCGGAAGTCGATCTTTTCGATGAAGCCCGAGACGCGGGCGCGCACTTCGACGGACGCGACCGCCTCGAAGCGGCCGGAGTATTCGTCCCACTGCGTGACGCGCTTGGCGAGCGGCTCGGCGACGCCGACCGGCATGGCCGGCGGCCCGCCCTGCGCGAAGGCGTCCGCCCAGGCGAACAGGAAAGCAGCGGCGAGGATGAGGCGACGGCTGACGGACAAACGGAACTCCCCCGTGCGGCGAACGCAAATGCGAGTGAGATGTGGTTGCGGCACTGCACCATGTCAATTGTCGAGGCTGCAGACGTCTCTCAAATGCTGCGGCGAGTGCTGGCAAAATGCATGCACGCGGCGGTTTGTTGCGCCGGTCGCTGGTCGCGGCGCAATCATCGGGTCACAATGAACCATGCGCGCTGAGGCACCGATCCGCTCCACCGTGATCGTCAATCGCATGGCCCACAAGGGCGGTGCTGGCAATCGCTGGCCCGTCATCAGGGCCGAGCTCGAGAAGCGCATGGGCCCGGTCGAACCGGTCTTCACCGAAGCGCCGGGGCACGCCACTCACCTCGCGCGCCAGGCGCTCGCCGCCGGAGCACGCCGCTTGATCGCCGTCGGCGGCGACGGCACGGCCAACGAAACGCTCAACGGCATCCTCGAATCGGACGGTCGCCTGAGCGTACCGGATGCGGTGCTCTGCCCGATCCCCGCCGGCACGGCCAACGAGCTCTGCCGCGCCCTCGGTTACCTCGGCGATACCGCACGCGCCTACGATGCCGCCGCCGGCGCGGCCGCGCGCGCCGTCGACCTCGTGCGGGTGCGCTGCGCCGGCCTCGACGGCCTGCCGGTCGACCGTTTCGGCTATCTCATCGTGTCGGTGGGCGCGGCGGCCACGATCAGCCATCGCACGTCGCGCTCGCGCTGGCTCAAGAAGCTGGGCGAGGTCGCCTATCTCCTGATGACGCCCGTCGTGACCCTGGGTTACCGCCATCGCGACATCGCCATCTCGATCGACGGCGCCGCCGCCGGGACGCGGCCCATCTTCACGCTGATGGTCGCCAACACCGAGAACGGCGGCGGCGGCATGAAGCTGATGCCGGGTGCCCGGTTCGACGACGGCGTGCTCGACCTGATCGAAATGGGCGACATCTCGCGGCCGGCGATCCTGCTCGGCGTGATGCCCAAGCTCTACAGCGGCGCTCACGTCCGCCACCCCAAGGTGCGGGTGAGCCAGGGCCGGACATTCCGCTTCGACTCGGCCGTCGAGACGCTGGTCGACCTCGACGGCGAAACGGTGGGCCGCCTGCCGCTCGAGGTCTCGGTTTTGCCCAGAGCGTTCAACGTCGGCGTTGCCTAGTATCGGGCCATGAAGAAAAGGTTCGGCACGCCGCTCAAGCGGTCCTCGGTCAAGATGATGCTGCTCGGCTCGGGCGAGCTCGGCAAGGAAGTGGCGATCGAGGCGATGCGGTTCGGCATCGAGGTGATCGCCTGCGACCGCTATGCCGCCGCCCCGGCGATGCTGGTGGCCAACAGCGCCCACGTCTTCGACATGCGAGACGGCCGGCAGGTGAGGCGGGTCGTCGAGAAGGTGAAGCCCGACTTCATCGTGCCCGAGATCGAGGCCATCGCGACCGACATGCTGGTCGAGCTGGAGAAGGAAGGCTGGACGGTCATCCCGACGGCACGCGCCACGCGGCTGACCATGGACCGCCGCGGCATCCGCCAGCTCGCGGCGGAGAAGCTCAGGCTGCCGACCTCGCCCTACCGTTTCGCCGGAAGCCTCGAGGAGCTGAAGGCGGGGGCCGCGGCCGTCGGGTTCCCCTGCTTCATCAAGCCCACGATGTCCTCGTCGGGACACGGTCAGAGCGTGGCGCGCAAGCCCGCCGACCTGGCGCAGAGCTGGAAGCACGCCCAGGAGGGCACGCGCGCCCATACCGGCCTGGTGATCGTCGAGGGCGCCATCGACTTCGACTACGAGATCACCCAGCTGACCGTGCGCCACGACGGCGGCTTCGCCTTCTGCGATCCGGTCGGCCACATCCAGATCGACGGCGACTATCGCGAGAGCTGGCAGCCGCACGCCATGACGAAGCGGGCGCTGCGCCGGGCGCGCGACATCGCGAGAAAGGTCGTGAACGAATTGTGCGGCGCGAAGGGGCGCGGCCTGTTCGGCGTCGAGCTGTTCGTGAAGGGCGACAAGGTGTGGTTTTCCGAGCTGTCGCCCCGCCCGCACGACACCGGCATGGTGACCATGGTCTCGCAGAACTTGAGCGAGATGGAACTGCACGTGCGCGCCATCCTCGGCCTGCCGATCCCGGAGATCACCTGCCGCGCCGCCGCCTCGGTGCCGGTGCTGGCCGACGGCAACATTGCCGACCCGACCTACGCGGGGCTGGACAAGGCGCTGGCGCAGCCCGGCACCTCCGTGCGCATCTTCGGCAAGCCCGAGGTGAAGGGCCATCGCCGCATGGCGGTCGCCTTGGCGACCGGCCGCACCGTCGCCGAAGCGCGCCGCAAGGCCAAGGCCTCGGCCCGGCAGCTCAAGGTCGCCTGATTACCTGCCAGGTCGTTGCCGGGGCGCCGCCAACCCCGAAGATGGGCCGTCGTGGCTCGGCATACAGGAGCAGGCTTTGGGTGAGTGGCTTGGCGTCCTGATCGCCCTCGTCTCGAGCTGCCTCGGCGGAACAGCGGCCGCGGTGACGCGCTATCTCGTGGGCAACGTCGATCCGCTGACGCTCGCCCTCCTGCGCTGGGGCATCGGCTTTGTTTGCGTGCTGCCGATCGCGCTGGTCTTGCGCGTGCGCTGGCCGCAACGCGCCGATTGGCCGGCCGTCGCGGGCCTCGGCATCTGCTTCTTCGGCCTGTTCTTCATCCTCTACAACATCGCCATCGGCTACACGACGGCCGCGCGGGCGAGCCTCGCCCTTTCGATCTTGCCGCTGCAGACCATGGTGGTCGGCGCCCTGCTGGGCATCGAACGACTGACCGCCCGCAAGGTCACGGGCGTCTGTATCGCCGTCCTCGGCGTCTTTGCCGCTCTCGCCACGGGTCTTTCCGCCGCGCCCCCCGATGCCTGGAAGGGCGAGCTGATCATGAACGGCGCCGTGCTGTGCATGGCCTTCTACAATGTCTGGTCGCGCCCCTTCATCCAGCGCTCGAGTGCGCTGGGTTTCCTCGCGGTCGGCATGGGCAGCGGTGCGGCGGTGCTGGCCGGCGCGGGTCTGGTGACCGGTCGCGTCGCCGTGCTTGCCGATTTTGGCGCTCCGCAATGGATCGCCGGCGTCTACCTCGGCATCGGCGGCGGCGCGCTTGCATTCATCCTCTGGGTCATGGCGCTGCAGCGGGCCTCGCCGACGCGCGTGGCAAACACCATGACCGTCAACCCCATTGCGGCCGCATTGCTCGCCAGCCAACTCGTCGGCGAGCCGATCACGCTCAACCTGGTGATCGGGCTGGTCGCCGTCTTTGCCGGGATCTGGATCGCGACAACCGAGCCGAAAGCCGTAGCGAAATCGGCCTAGTGGCGGAAGTGGCGCATGCCGGTGAAGACCATGGCGAGGCCCTTCTCGTCGGCCGCCTCGATCACTTCCTTGTCGCGCATCGAACCGCCCGGCTGGATGATCGCGGTGGCGCCCGCCTCGGCGGCGGCCAGCAGGCCGTCGGCGAAGGGGAAGAAGGCGTCCGAGGCCACGACGCTGCCGACGGCAGGGCTCACCTTGAGGCCCGCCGTCTCGCCCGACTCGGCGGCGCGGATGGCGGCGATGCGCGAGGAATCGCGGCGGTTCATCTGGCCTGCGCCGACGCCCACCGTGGCGCCGTCCTTGGCATAGACGATGGCGTTCGACTTCACGTGCTTGCAGACCGTGAAGGCGAACAGGAGATCGTCGAGCTCCTTCGGCGTCGGCGCACGTTTGGTGACGACCTTGAGGTCGGCCTTGCTCACGTGGCCGTTGTCGCGGGTCTGGAAAAGGTAGCCGCCGGCCACGCTCTTGAGCGTCATGCCAGCCGTCATCGGGTCGGGCAGGGTGCCGGCCAGCAGCACGCGCACGTTCTTCCTCCTGGCGAAGATCGCCAGCGCCTCCGGTGTCGCGTCGGGCGCGATGACGACCTCGAGGAAGAGCTTGGAGAGATCCTCAGCCGTCCTGGCCTCCAGCGTCGTGTTGACTGCGACGATGCCGCCGAAGATCGACACGGGGTCGCAGGCATAGGCCTTGAGGTAGGCGTCGTACTGGTTCTTCGCGACGGCGACGCCGCACGGATTGGCGTGCTTGACCACGACGACCGCCGGCTCCTTGAACTCGGCCACGCATTCGTAGGCAGCCTCGGTGTCGCCGATGTTGTTGTAGGAGAGTTCCTTGCCCTGGACGATGCGCGCCGTGGCGACGCCCGGCCGGCGGCTGCCGTCGGAATAGAACGCGGCCTGCTGGTGTGGGTTCTCGCCGTAGCGCAGCACCTGCACGCGCTCGGCCGACATCGTCAGCCGCTCGGGGAAGGTCTCGCCTTCCTGATTGGCGAACCAGCCGGCGATCGCCGAATCGTAGGCGGCCGTCCGGGCATAGGCCTTGGCCGCGAGCCGTCGGCGCAGTGCCAGCGTCGTGGCGCCCTTGTTGGCCGCAAGCTCGTCGATCACCGAGGCGCAATCCTTGGGATCGACGACGATGGTCACGAAATCGTGGTTCTTGGCCGAGGCGCGGATCAGCGCCGGGCCGCCGATGTCGATGTTCTCGACGCAAGTCGGGAAATCCGCGCCACGCGCCACGGTGGCCTCGAACGGGTAGAGGTTGACCACCACGAGATCGATGCCCGCGATCCGGTGGTCGGCCATCGCCTTGGCGTGCCCGGCGTCGGTGCGGCGGGCCAGGATGCCGCCGTGGATCGAGGGCTGCAGCGTCTTCACGCGCCCGTCCATGATCTCGGGAAAGCCCGTGTGGTCGCTCACCTCGACGACCTTGAGGCCGGCGTCGCGCAGCGCCTTGGCCGACCCGCCGGTCGACAGGATCTCGACCCCGTGCGTCGCCAGCGCCTTGCCCAGCTCGATCAGACCCTCCTTGTCGGAGACGGAGATCAGGGCCCGTTCGATGCGGGCGAGATCGGGCGTAGGCGAGGGGACGTAGGTGGGGGCTGCGGACATGGCCGGTCTTTTAGCCCGCAGCCCGGCGGGTAGAAAGCGGCGGATTTACGCGTCCGCCCCCTCCAGGACGCGGACCTTGAAGCCGGCCCCCTGCAGGGTCTGTACCAGCTCCCGGGCGTGGTCGCGGTCGCGGGTCTCGACAGTGACGTCGAGCTCGGTGGCCTTGGCGACGACGCTGCCGAACAGCCTCTGGTGCTGGACCTCGACGATGTTGCCGCCCGCGCCGCCGATCAGGCCGGCCACCTTCGCGAGCTGCCCGGGCAGGTCGCCGATCATGAGGCGCAGCCGCACGATCCGGCCGTCGCGCACCAGCCCGCGCAGCAGCACCGAGGCCAGCAGGCGGGTGTCGATGTTGCCGCCCGACAGGATCAGGCCGACCTTGCGACCGGCGAAATGCTGCGGATAGGCGAGCAGGGCGGCGAGGCCTGCGGCACCGGCGCCCTCGGCCACCGTCTTCTCGACCTCGAGGAACAGCGCGATGGCCCGCTCGACCGCCACCTCGTCGACGCTGAGCACGCGGTCGACCAGGACCCGCGCGATGGCGAGCGGCAGCTTGCCGATGTCGCGCACGGCGATGCCCTCGGCGATCGTGTCGCCGCCCACGGCGACGGCCTTGCCGGCCAGGAGTTGGCGCATCGCCGAATAGCCTGCCGATTCGACGCCGATCACTTTGACATCAGGCTTCAGCCCGCGCGCGGCGACGGCGCAGCCGGCGATCATGCCGCCGCCGCCGACCGGGACCACCAGCGTGTCGAGGTCGGGTGCGTCGGCGAGCATCTCGAGCGCGATCGTACCCTGGCCCGCGACGATGCGCGGATCATCGTAGGGGTGGACGAACACCAGCTTCTCGCCGTCGGCCAGGCGGTGCGCCTCGGCCGCCGCCTCGGCCAGCGTGTCGCCCTTCAGCACGACCCGCGCGCCGTGGTCGCGCGTGTGCTTGACCTTCGTGTTGGGCGTGAACGAGGGCATCACGATGGTCGCCGGGATTCCGAGACGGCCGGCATGATAGGCGACGCCCTGGGCATGGTTGCCGGCCGACATGGCGATGACGCCGCGCCTGCGCTCGTCGCCGTCAAGCTGAAGCAGGGTGTTGAGCGCGCCACGCTCCTTGAACGAGGCGGTGAACTGCAGGTTCTCGAACTTCACCCAGACGTCGGCCTTGGCAATGCGCGACAGCGTCTCGCTGCGCAGGCAGGGCGTGCGGACGACGGCGCCCTCGATGCGGCGGGCGGCCGCGCGGACGTCGTCGGGCGTGACGGGAAGCGGAGAGGACATCAGGCGGCGAGGCGGCGGTCGATCGAGTCGGTACGCATCAGAAATCCGTCACTTTCCCGTTGAATTGCCAATCGCCGTAGCGCGTCGGCTCGGGGCCGGGCGGACCCCCGATTTCTTCGACCTTCTTCGGCTTTTCGGGCGGAACGGAGGCGCCAGGTCCAACCTGGGGCGTCTCGACTTTGGGCGGTTCCGGCGGTGCGGGTTTCCTGGGTTCGCTCATAACGGCATGATGCTCCGGCTTGCCTTGATTCGCCACAGTTGCAGACCATCTATGCGGCCATGAACTACTTCAAGACTGCCCTCCTTCTTGCCGCGCTGACGGGCTTCGTGCTGGTTGCCGGCTACCTGCTGGGCGGCCAGACCGGCCTCGTCATCGCCCTCGTGGCGGCGCTCGGCATGAACCTGTTCGCCTACTGGAACAGCGACCAGATGGTGCTGCGCATGGCCAACGCGCAGGAAATCGGCCCCGAGAGCGCGCCGGAATTCTACGGCATCGTCCAGCAGCTGGCCGGCCGCGCCGGCCTGCCGATGCCCAGGGTCTACATCATCGAGGAGGAGCAGCCGAACGCCTTCGCGACCGGCCGCGATCCCGAGCACGCCGCCGTTGCGGCGACGACCGGCCTGCTGCGCCACCTGAGCCGCGAGGAGATTGCGGGTGTGATGGCGCACGAGCTCAGCCACGTCCGCCACCGCGACACCCTGATCATGACCATCGCCGCGACCCTGTCGGGCGCCATCGGCATGCTGGCGAGCTTCGGCGGCCTGATGGGCGGCGGTCGGGATTCGGACGGCCGCCCGCTGGTGAACCCGATCGTCGCCATCGCCGCCATGATCCTGGCGCCGCTCGCCGCCATGCTGGTGCAGATGGCGATCAGCCGCGGCCGCGAGTACGAGGCCGACCGCTCCGGTGCGGAGATCTGCGGCCAGCCGCTGTGGCTCGCCTCGGCGCTGGCCAAGCTGCATGCCGGCACGCAGCAGATCCACAACGAGGCCGCCGAGCGCAACCCGGCGACGGCGCACATGTACATCGCCAACCCGCTGGCTGCGGCCGGTGGCATGGCGAGCCTGTTCTCGACCCATCCGCCGATGGAGGAGCGCATCGCGCGCCTCGAGGCGATGTCGGGCCAGGCTCCGGCGCGTCCGACGATGTCGGCCAACGGCCCCTGGGCGACCGCGCCGCAGGCACCGCGCCGCGGCCCCTGGGGTTGAGTCGGGGGGCTGAGGCAGCGCGGCTGACTAGACTCTTGGCGGCAGCGCCGTCGGGTCTTCGCCGAGATCCACCTCGAGGATCCGCTCGCCGCGCTTGGTGATGCGATCGGCCGAGATGTCGACCTCGCGCAGGTCCTTCTCGGTCATGGCGAAGTGCGACTTCAGCTTGTCGACGCGCTCGTCCAGCCGCTTCACGTCGTCCAAGAGGAGCCCGACCGTCTTCTGGATGGCGCCGGCCTGCTCGCGCATGCGGACGTCCTTCAGCACGGCGCGCACGGTGTTGAGCGTGGCCATCATGGTGGTGGGGGACACGATCCAGACGCGCGCCTTGTAGGACTCCTCGACCAGCGGCGTGAAGCTGGCGTGCAGCTCGGCATAGACGGCTTCGGAGGGCAGGAACATCAGCGCCGATTCAGCGGTCTCGCCGGACACGATGTACTTCGTGCGGATGTCGGCGATGTGCTTGCGGATCGCCTGCTGGAAGCCGCGCTGGGCGATGGCCAGTGCCGCTGCGTCGCCTGCCGGCACGGCCCGCAGGGCGCTGTAGCTCTCGAGCGGGAACTTGGCGTCGATGGCGATCGGGCCCGGTGGGTTGGGCAGCTTCAGCAGGCAGTCGACGCGGGCGCCCGACGACAGCGTCGACTGGAACTCGTAGGCCGAGGGCGGCAGGGCATTCTGGACGAGGTCGTTCAGCTGCACCTCGCCGAAGGCGCCGCGGGCCTGCTTGTTGGATAGCACCTCCTGCAGGCTCACGACCTGGGTCGAGAGCTCGCCGATCTTCTTCTGCGCCTCGTCGATGCGGGCCAGCCGTTCGCGCAGGTCGGTGACGATCTGGCCGGTCGCCTTCTCGGTGCGGTCCAGCCGCTCGTCGACCACCTTGCTGAGTGCCTGCTCCTGTTCGCGCAGCGACCGCTCGACCCGTTGCACGGTCTCGGCCTGCTGGCTGAGCGCGAGGGCGAGCTGCTGGCGCATCTGCTCGGCCTCGCGGCCGTTGCCCCCCTGGCGCAGGAGGACGACCACGAGGACCAGGGCCAGCAGCGCCACGGCGGCGAGGAGGACGATCGTCAGGGCATCCATTCCGCTCCTTATAGTCCGCCGCCTCGACAAGCGCACGACTGGCCGTTAATCCAGCGTCCGATGGCCCCGAAACACGACCCCGACGTCTGGCTGTTCGACCTCGACAACACGCTCTATCCGGCGCGCTGCAACCTGTTCGCCCAGATCGATGTGCGCATCGGGCGCTACATCTCCGACTGGCTGAAGGTCACACCGGAAGAGGCGCGGGTCGTGCAGAAGCAGTACTGGCGCGACCACGGCACTTCGATGCGGGGCATGATGAGCCTGCACGGCGTCGACCCGACGCACTACCTCGACTACGTCCACGACATCGACTACTCGCCGGTCGAGGCCAATCCGGCGCTCGAAGCGTCGCTGCGCGCCCTGCCGGGGCGCAAGATTATCTTCACTGCGGGCGACGTCGCGCACGCCGAACGCGTGATGGAGCGGCTGGGCGTGTCGCAGCATTTCGAGGCGATCTTCGATATCGTCGCCGGCGACTACTGGCCAAAGCCTCACCGGCAGATCTACGAGAAGCTCGTGCAGAAGCACGACGTCGATCCGACGCGCGCCGCCTTTGCCGACGACATCTCGGTGAACCTGAAGCCCGCCGCCGACATGGGCATGCGCACGGTGTGGATCCGCACCGAGGAGAGCGTGAAACGCGCCGCCGACACCGATCTCAGCCACATCCACCACCAGACCGACGACCTCGCGTCTTGGCTCGCCGACTGGCTGGCCGAAAGGAACCCGCAGACATGAAGATCCTGATCCTCGGCGCCGGCGCGGTCGGCGGCTATTTCGGCGCGCGCCTCCACCAGGCCGGCGCCGACGTCACCTTCCTGCTGCGCGAGAAGCGTGCCGCCAAGGTCAAGAGCGAAGGCCTCGTCATCAAGAGCCCCAAGGGCGATGCGGTGCTGCCGGTGAAGGTCGTGACCAAGGGTTCCGATGGCGGCCCCTATGACGTGATCATCCTCGCCTGCAAGGCCTACGATCTCGAGTCGGCGATTGAGTCGATCGCACCAGCGGTCGGCCCGGACACCACCGTCGTGCCGATGCTGAACGGACACGCGCATTTCGCCGTGCTCGACGCCAGGTTCGGCGCCGACAGGGTGGCGGGCGGCCTCGCCCGCATCGGCGGCATGCTGGGTCCCAACGGCGAAGTGCTGCACACCAGCCCGTTCGCCGGCGTCTCCTTCGGCGAGCGTTCCGGCAAGCCCCCGCGGCAGTCGCTCAAGGATCTCGACGCGGCCTGCAAGACGGCCGGCATCGACGGCGGCCTGAACGAGAAGATCGGCCAGGATCTCTGGGACAAGTGGATCATGCTGACCTCGCTCGCCGCCATGTGCTGCACGCTCCGCGGCACGACCGGCGACATCATGGCGACCGACGAGGGCGAGGCACTGATGAACGAGACCGTCGACGAGTGCCGCAAGGTCGCCGTCGCCGAAGGGTTCGATCCCGGCGAGAAGGGCATCGCCAACCTCAAGACCTACCTGACGCAGCGCGGCTCGGGGTTCGCGGCCTCGATGCTGGGCGATCTCGAGAAGGGCGGACAGATCGAAGGCCGCCACGTGATCGGCGACATGCTGGGCCGGGCGCGTCGCCACGGCATCGCGGCGCCCCACCTGCGCACGGCCTACGCGGTGGTGCAGGCCTACGAGGCGCGACGCGATCGCGGCGGCCTCAACAGGCCCACAAAGTAAGCCTGAAAGGCGCGTTCAGCGCCCGTTGCTGATCGCTCCGTAGGCGGCCAGCGCGGCATGGTTCACGAGGTCGCTCACCGTGGCGCCCATCTGGACGATCTGCACCGGCTTCTGCAGCCCGTCGATCACCGGGCCGATCACCGTGACGCCGCCCAGCGACTGCATCAGCCGCGAGGCGATGTGGGCCGAGTGCAGACCCGGCATCACCAGAACGTTGGCCGTGCCGGTGAGGCGGGTGAAGGGATAGGTCGACTTCAGGAGCTCGTAGTCGAGCGCCATGTCGGCCTGCATCTCGCCGTCGTACTCGAAGTCGACCTCCTCCGTGTCGAGCAGGCGGATCGCCTTGCGGATGCGGTCGATGCGCTCGATCTCGCGACTGCCGAAGTTGGAGAAGCTCAGGAACGCGATCCGCGGATGGTGGCCCATCATGCGCGCGTTCTTGGCCATCTGCTTGGCGATGGTGGCGAGCTGCTCGGGGCTCGGCGTCTCGTTGATCGCGGTGTCGGCGAGGAACACCGTGCCCTGGCGCGAGACTACGATGGAATAGCCCATCGCCGCCTTGTTGGGCTCGATGTTGATCACGTGGCGGACGTCGCTGTAGCACTCGGGAAAGCGCCGCGTGATGCCGGTCACCATGCCGTCGGCGTCGCCCATGGCGACCATGCAGGCGCCGAACACGTTGCGGCCCTGGTTGACCATGCGCTGCACGTCGCGGCGCAGGTAGCCGTCGCGCTGCAGGCGCTTGTAGACGAGGTCGGTGTAGGGGGCGTTCCTGGTCGAGAGCCGCGCATTGTGGATCTCGAGGCCCGACGTGTCCTTGATGCCCAACGCCTTCATGGTCTCGCGCACCAGCTCCTCGCGGCCGATCAGGATCGGCGTGCCGTAGCCGTTGTCGCGGAACATGACGGCGGCGCGGATGGTGCGCTCCTCCTCGCCCTCGGCGAACACGATGCGGCGCGGGTTGGCCTTCACCTGCTCGAACAGGCTCTGCAGCCAGTGGCTGGTCGGATCGAGGCGGCCAGAGAGCGCCCGGCGGTACTCGGCCATGTCGGCGATCGGCTTGCGTGCCACGCCGGAATCCATCGCCGCCTGGGCGACCGCCGACGAGACATGGGAGATCAGGCGCGGGTCGAACGGCACCGGCACCACGTACTCGGGCCCGTAGCGCAGGCGGCGGCCGGAATAGGCCCGGTCGACCTCGTCGGGCACGTCCTCGCGCGCCAGCTTGGCCAGCGCTTCGGCGGCAGCGATCTTCATCTCCTCGTTGATGGTGCGGGCGCGCACGTCGAGCGCACCGCGAAAGATGTAGGGGAAGCCCAGCACGTTGTTAATCTGGTTGGCGTAGTCGCTGCGGCCGGTCGCCATGATGGCGTCGGTGCGCACCGACTTCACGTCCTCCGGCGAGATCTCGGGGTCGGGATTGGCCATGGCGAAGATGATCGGCTTGTCGGCCATCGAACGGACCATCTCCTTGGTCACGGCGCCCTTGGCCGACAGGCCGAAGAACACGTCGGCGCCCTTGATCGCCTCGGCCAGCGTGCGTGCCTTGGTGCGCACGGCGTGGGCACTCTTCCACTGGTTCATGCCCTCGGTGCGGCCCTGGTAGATGACGCCCTTGGTGTCGCAGAGGATGGCGTTCTCGTGCGGCAGGCCCATGGCCTTGACGAGCTCGATGCAGGCGATCGAGGCGGCACCCGCGCCGTTCACCACCATCTTCACGTCCTTGATGTTGCGGCCGGTGAGGTGCAGGGCGTTGATCAGGCCTGCGGCCGAGACGATGGCGGTGCCGTGCTGGTCGTCGTGGAACACCGGGATGTCCATCAGCTCGCGCAGGCGCTGCTCGATGATGAAGCACTCCGGCGCCTTGATGTCCTCGAGGTTGATGCCGCCGAAGGTCGGCCCGAGGTAGCGCACGGCGTTGACGAACTGGTCGACATCCTTGGTGTCGACCTCGAGGTCGATGCAGTCGACGTCGGCGAAGCGCTTGAACAGGACGGCCTTGCCTTCCATGACCGGCTTGCCGCCGAGCGCGCCGAGATCGCCGAGACCGAGTACCGCGGTGCCGTTGGAGACCACGGCCACGAGGTTGCCCTTGACAGTGTAGTCGTACGCGAGGTCCGGGTTCTTCGCGATCTCCAGGCAGGGGGCGGCGACGCCGGGCGAGTAGGCGAGCGCGAGGTCGCGCTGCGTCACCAGCGGCTTGGTGGCGATAATCTCGATCTTGCCGGGGCGGCCCTCGCGGTGCATTCGCAGGGAATCGGCGTCGAGATCGCCCATTTCATTGACCATTGCTTCCGAGCTCGTGCTCGCCATTCGTTTCTCTCCCGGTTGAGGCGGCATATTGGCGGTAATCGCCTGCGCCGACCAGACAGCCATCCCGCGCTGCAACGCAGATCTTGCCTGCCCAAATATCGTCCACCTGTCGTCCACATGGACCGCTGTGCGGCCTGTGCTAGACCGGACGCAGCCCGAGGAAATCCGTGCCGGACAGTTCCGCCATCCCCGCCGACGCGACACCGATGATGCGCCAGTACCTGGCGATCAAGGCCGCGCATCCGGATCATCTGGTGTTCTACCGGATGGGCGATTTCTACGAGCTTTTCTTCGATGATGCGGTGAAGGCTTCGGCGGCACTCGACATTGCTCTGACCAAGCGCGGCCAGCATCTCGGCGAAGACATCAAGATGTGCGGCGTGCCGGTGCACAGTCACGAGGCCTACCTCTCGCGGCTGATCCGCCAGGGCTTCAAAGTTGCAGTGTGCGAGCAAGTCGAGGATCCGGCGGAGGCCAAGAAGCGCGGCGCCAAGTCGGTGGTCGAGCGCGCCGTCGTGCGGGTCATCACACCGGGCACGCTGACCGAGGACGCGCTGCTCGACGCGCGCAGCCACAACTATCTCGCAGCCCTTGCCGAGGCGCAGGGCGAGCTGGCGCTGGCCTGGCTGGATCTCTCGACGGCGGACTTCGCGGCCCAGCCGCTGCTGCCCGCGCAGCTTGCTGCGGCACTGGCGCGCCTCGCGCCCGGCGAGCTGCTGGTGCCGGATCGGCTGCTGGCGCGCGAGCCGCTGAAGACGATCCTGGAGGAATGGAACTCCGTCCTGACGCCGCTGCCCTCGGCGCGGTTCGACAGCGACAACGCACGCAAGCGGCTACAGGCGGCATTCAATGTCGCCGCGCTGGAGAGCTTCGGCTCCTTCTCGCGCGCCGAGGTGGCGGCCTGCGGCACGCTGCTCGACTATGTCGAGCTGACGCAGGCCGGCAAGCGCCCGGCGCTGGCGCCGCCGCGCCGCGAGCGCGCCGACGGCACGATGGAGATCGACCCGGCGACGCGGCGCAACCTCGAGCTGGTGAAGAGCCTCGACGGACGGCGCGACGGCAGCCTGCTCGCCACGATCGATCGCACGCTGACCGGGCCCGGTGCGCGCCTGCTGGCCGAGCGCATCGCCGCACCGCTTACCGTGCGCGCCGAGATCGAGCGCCGTCTCGACCTGGTGCAGCTCTTCGTCGAGCGGCCCGCCGTGCGCGAGCGCGTCCGCGAGACGCTGCGGCGCACGCCCGACATCGAGCGCGCGCTGCAGCGGCTGAGCGTCGGCCGCGGCGGCCCGCGCGATCTCGTGGCGCTGCGCGACGGGCTGGAGTCGGGCGAGGCGCTGGCCTCGTCGCTCAAGGCCGAGCCCGAGGCGCTGGCGCCGCCACCGGCGCCGCTGGCCGAGATCGTCGTCGCCTGCTCGAACCACGGTGCGATCGTCGCGGCGCTCGCTGAAGCGCTGGCCGACGAGCCGCCGCTCTTGGTGCGCGACGGCGGTTTCGTGCGGCAGGGCTATCGCGCCGAGCTCGACGAGCAGCGCACCCTGCGCGACGACAGCCGCAAGACCGTGGCGGCGCTCGAGGCCAAGTACCGGACCGCCGCCGGCGTGGCCACGCTCAAGATCCGGCACAACAACATGATCGGCTACCACATCGAGGTGACGGCGACGCACGCCGACAAGCTCGACCTGGCGGCACTCGGCTTCACGCGGCGGCAGTCGATGTCGAACGCCACGCGCTACAGCACGGCGGAGCTCGCCGACCTCGAGACGCGCATCGGTCGTGCCGCCGATCAGGCGCTGGCGCTGGAGCTCGCGATCTTCGACGAGCTGGTGGCGAAGGTGACGGCCGTCTCGGCCGCAATCGCTGCGGCGGGCCGGGCGCTCGCCGCACTCGACGTGGCGTCGGCGCTCGCGGAACTGGCGGCCAGCAGCAACTACGTGCGGCCGGTGCTCGCCGCCGACCCGTCGTTCGCGATCGAGGGCGGCCGCCATCCCGTCGTCGAGGCGGCGCTCTCACGCCAGGGTGGCGCGGGCTTCGTGCCCAACGACTGCGACCTCGGCACCGAGCGGCGGCTGTGGCTGCTGACCGGCCCCAACATGGCCGGCAAGTCGACCTTCCTGCGCCAGAACGCCTTGATCGCCGTGCTGGCGCAGTCCGGCTCGTTCGTGCCGGCGAAGGCCGCTGCCATCGGCATCGTCGACCGCCTGTTCAGCCGCGTCGGCGCCGCCGACGATCTGGCGCGCGGGCGCTCGACCTTCATGGTGGAGATGGTCGAGACGGCGGCGATCCTGAACCAGGCGACGCCACAGAGCCTCGTCATCCTCGACGAGATCGGTCGCGGCACGGCGACGTTCGACGGCCTCTCGATCGCCTGGGCGACGCTCGAGCATCTGCACGAGGTCAATCGCTGCCGTGCGCTGTTCGCCACGCACTATCACGAGCTCGGGGCGCTCAAGGAGCGGCTGGCCGCGCTCGCGCCCTACACGATGCGCGTCAAGGAATGGCAGAACGAGGTCGTGTTCCTGCACGAGGTCGCGCCGGGTGCAGCCGACCGCTCCTACGGCATCCACGTGGCCCAGCTTGCCGGCCTGCCGGCGGCCGTCGTCGCGCGCGCCGAGGAAGTGCTGGCGGTGCTCGAAAAGGGTGAGCAGTCGGGGGCCGTCACCCGGCTGGCCGACGACCTGCCGCTGTTCGCGTCGGCACCGGCGCGCCCGGCGAGCGGCGTCGCGAAGGCGAAAGAGTCCGAGGTCGAGAGGGCGCTGGCCGAGGTCAACCCCGACGAGCTCAGCCCCCGCGAGGCGCTGGAGCTGCTCTACGCCTTGCGCCAGCGCATCTCGCGATAGGGTCGCTCCTCGGGCTCGGGCGGCTGCCAGCCGCTCTGCTCGCGATAGAGCGCCGCGAGGATGTGGCCCACGAAGGCCAGCAGCAGGCAGTCAATCAGCACCATCGCGGCAGTGATCGCGGCCGGCGTCCAGACTTTGGCCGGCAGCATCGGCCGCACCCATGACGTGCCGTAGAGGGCGAGCGTGGCAACGAACGTCGCGAGGCCGATGGTGAGCAGGAGCGTCAGGAACACCGACGCACCGAGCCGCAGCGCCCCGACGGGCGACAGCGGCTCGTCGGCCGAGAAGGACGGCAGCATCAGTGCAAGCGGCGTCGCAAGGATCGCCCAGATTGCCGGGCCGGCGCCGACGACCGGAACTTCCGTGAGCGCGAGACCCAGGGCGATCAGGAGGGCCGCGAAGACGGCGAAGCGCGGCGAGATCAGCGCGTGGCGAAGCGCATCGACCCCCTCGCAGGAATCCGCGCCGTCGAGCAGCGCCTCCTTGATCCAGCGATCGAGGAACAGCGTGTAGATCGCGGCGAAAAGTACGATCAACGCCCAATGGCCGCGCCATTCGGCGAGGTCGCGCCGCGTTTCCAGGAAATAGGCGAGTGCCGCCGCGAGCCCGGTGATCGGCAGCGCCAGGATCCAGAAGGTGCCCTGTCGGCGGAACCAGAAGACAAGGGCGTCGAAGAACGCCATCGCGCTCCTTAGCCGAAGGCTTTGCGCGCTAGTGCGGCTCCCTCGGCAAGCGCACGCAGTTTACCGTAAGCGACGCCCATCGTCATCGGCGCCATGCCGCAATTGGTGCAGGCCTGGATTCTTTCAGGGTCTACGAAGCGAGTGGCGAGCTTCAGAGTCTCCGCAACTTGCTCGGGTGTCTCGACCTTGTCGGAGGCGACGTCGATCGCGCCGACCAGCACGGTCTTGGTCTTGAGCAGCTTCATCAGGTCGGGCGGCACGTGGCTCGCGCGGCATTCCAGCGACACCTGCTGGATCTTGCTGCGGTCGAGCGCGGGGAAGGTCTCCTCGTACTGGCGCCAGCTCTCGCCCAGCGTCTCCTTCCACTTGATGTTGGCCTCGATGCCATAGCCGTAGCAGATGTGCACCGCGGTCGTGCACTTCAGCCCCTCGGCGGCCCTCTCGAGCGCCGGCACGCCCCAGTCGACCGTCTCCTTGAGGTAGACGTTGAAGGCGGGTTCGTCGAACTGCACCACGTCGACGCCGAGCTTCTCGAGATCCTTGGCTTCCTGGTTCAGGAGCTCGGCGAAGGCGAAGGCCATCTTCACGCGATCGCCGTAGTAACCGTCGGCCAAGGTGTCGATCAGGGTCATCGGGCCGGGCAGGGTGAACTTGAGCTTGCGCGAGGAGGCGGCGCGGGCGATGCGCGCCTCGCGCTCGTGCACGAATCTGCGGCGCATGAGCGCCGAGGTGACGGTCGGGCAGTCCGCCTCGTAGCGGTTGTTGCGGATGCCCATACGCACCTTCTTGTCGAAGTCGACGCCGTCGACCTCGGCCAGGAAGCCGTGCACGAAATGCTGCCGTGCCTGCTCGCCGTCGCTCACGATGTCGAGGCCGGCCTCCTCCTGCCGCCGGATGGCGAGGAAGGTCGCGTCGTCCTTGGCCTCGAACAGCGGCTGGCCTTCGAGCGTCCACGGCGCCCACAGCACGTTGGGCGTGGCGAGCCATGCCGGCTTGGGCAGGCTGCCCGCAAGCGTCGTCTCGAACATCGTGTTTCCTCGCCTAGATCGTGTTGCTTGCGGCCGGCGTCGGCAGTGCGGGCGCCGGCCGGGTCTCGGGTGGCAGGATCTGGCCATAGGTTCCGGGCGCGCGCCAGTGCAGGGTGCCGAACGCCCCGCAGCTCTCGCACACCGGCCGCCACGTTTCGTGATGGGCGCCACAGGCCGAGCAGCGCCAGGCGCGGTCGGCCGGCGCATCGGTGGCGCGCGCCAGCCATTCGTGCACCTTCTCCTGGCCCGACTGCGCGCGCTCCTCGACCTCGGCCATCAGGCGGCAGACGCGCACCGGCGGGTTGGTCCCGGCGGCGGCGTCGAGATGGCGACGCGCCTCGCCCCATAGGCCGGCGTCGAGCGAGGCCTGGGCGAGCGCCAGATGGCTCTCGATGTCGTCCGGATTGTGGCCGGCCAGCCGGCGCACCACGCCGACGCGCTTCAGCGCCTCGGTCTCGCCCGAGGTGTCGAGGTAGAGTGCGGCGAGATCGGGATGCGGCGCCAGCGACCAGCCGCGCTCGATGGTCTTCGCAGCCTTCCTGGCGTCACCCGCCGCGAGCTGCAGGCGGGCGAGCTGATGGGTGACGGCGATGCGCTCGGGCGCCAGCCCGAAGGCCTCGCGGGCAAGCGTTAGCGCGTCGCCCGTGCGGCCCTCGCGCTCGGCCTCGCGGCTGCGCTCGACCTCGAGCAGGGCCTTCAGCGTGCGGCCCTTGTCCGGCGTCACCACCTTGCGGCGTATGCCTGACTCCAGCGTCTCCTGCGCGGCCTTCCACTGGCCGACCTGCGCCTGCATGTCGAACAGCGAGTGCACCACCCACGGCGTCTGCGGCCTGAGCCTGAAGGCGCGCTCGGCATAGGCCAGCGCCTTGGCCTGATCACCCTCGCGCAGCGCCTGGCCAATCAGGCCGCGCAGGCCGAGGAACGCCATCTGCTCGTCCTCGAGCATGGCGTCGAAAGCGCGCTTGGCGGCGTCGCGATCGCCGGTAAGCTGGGCCGCCTGCGCCGAGAGAAGAAGCGTGAGCGGCGGTTCGGACAGGAGCTGTTCGGCCTTGCGTGCGTGCTTCTGTGCTTCCGCGCCGTCGCCTGCGGCGATTGCGGCGAGGCCTTGCGTCAGCTCGCGATAGCCGCGGCGACGGCGGCTGTCGCCCCAGCCTTCGAGCAGCGCGCCCGGTGCGCCGACAATCCAGCGCCAGAGCAGCCACAGGCCGATGCAGACCAGAATCAGCGCAACCACGGCGACCAGCAGGACACCGACGCTGGTGTCGAGGCGCCAGCCGTGCCACTCGGCGGTGACGGAGCCCGGCCGCTCGGCCAACCACACCGCGCCCAGCATCGCGGCCACGGCAACGACGAACCAAACGAGCGTGCGCAGGAAAGTCATCGTCGGCTACCGAGCCGCGCCCAGCAGGGCGACGGCCTGGGCCGCGAGCTGGTCGACCGCGCGCCGGGCCGCGAGATGGGCGTCGGCTCCGGACAGCCAGCCTGCCGTGGCGCGGGCGGTCTGCGGTGGCAGGCTTTTCACGATCCCGACGGCCTTGGCGAGGTCGCCGGCGTCGAGGGCGGCCTCGGCGCGCGCCAACTTGGCCTCGACGCTGTCGCCCTGCACGTCAGCGCCGACGCGGCGCAGCGAGACGAGGCTGCGCAGCTTGCCGAGCAGGCGCTCGCCGAAGGAATCGTCGGCCAGGTCTTCGGCCAACGCCGCCTTGGCGACGGCAGGGAAACCCGCAACCAGCGTAGCGCGCGAGGCGACGCCGTTCTGGCCGTAGGGCTGCAGCGACTTGATGACCTCGGCCAACTTCGCGTCGCCCTGCGCCAGCGGCGCCAGCAGGTCGAGATCGGCGGCGAAGGGAAGGCCGGCTTCGAGCGCCGCGTTGAGGCGGGCCGCAAGACCGATCACCGCCGAGGCGCGCGCCGCTGCGAGGACCTTCTGCTCACCCGCACCCCGCGCACCTGCTTCGCCTCGCGCCTTGTCGACGGCCTCGGCCAGGGCCTTGGCCTGGTCGCGCTGACCGGCCATCGCCTGGTCGAGCGTCTGCAACGCGGTGCGCACAGTGGCGATCTCGAGACGAAGCGCGGCGAGTTCCTTTTCCTGATCGGCCGTCGGCACGCCCGCGGCGGAAGGCGGTGCGATCGGTGGCGCTGTGGCGGGGGCGGGACGGCTCTCGAGCGCGGCGATCTTGGCGCGCAGCTCGGCGATGGCCGGATCGGGCGCTATCGCCGGGCGTTCCGCCGCTGCGGCCGCTGCGGCGCGCACGCGCTTCTCGAGGTCGTCGAGCTTCGCCGTCAGCTCGCGCTTCGTCGCCTCGGCGGCGGCATTGGCGACGGCCGCGGCATCGCGGCGGACAGCCTGCAGGTCGAGCGCCGGCGCGGGCGGCGGCGGCGCGGCCTCACCGCGCCAGAGGGTGCGGATCTCGGCCGGCCAGTAGGGCAGCGAGATCAGGGCGCCCGCCAGCACCAGGCAGGCGGCGACGATGCCGGTGATGAACGCGCCAATCACGCCGATGCCGCGCCGGACCGGGACGGCCGCCGCTGGCGCTACGGGGGGCGACAGCGTGTCGGAAGGAGAAGGTGTGTCGCTCATGATGCTCGGTCCTTCTACGCCGGCTGCGGGCAGCCGGTCGATCTCGTCCAGCACGGCCTGGCGGGTCGGTCGCGCCGCCGCCACCGTCGCCTTGAATGGCAGCGCGCTCAAGGGCTGGAGCGCCGCAGGGCTGATGGCGATCGCGGTGACGCCGGCCAGCGAACCCGAGAGACCGGCCTCCTGGACCAGCCGCACGAAGAGGTCCGCCGCACGCGGCGAGAAGAAAGTGGCAGCGTCGAGGGCACGCGCCTGCAGGGCGACTCGGGCGGAGTCGGGCAGCGCCGTCTCCTCGCGTGCATCGTAGAGTGCCACGCGGCGCACCTCGAAGCCGGCCGGTGCGAGCGCCGCTCCGAAATCCCGGGCGACTTCGGCACCCGAGACGTGCAGCAGCGGCCCAGCCTTGGGATCGAGGCGCCGGCGGACGAGCTCGGCCAGTGCGGCGCCATCGCCCGCCGCCGAGGCGACGGAAGCGAAGCCCAACCCCTCGGCGGTCGAGGCCGTCGTGTCGCCGACGGCGAGGATCGGCTTGCCGCGCTGTTCGGTCGCTTCGGCGAGCGCCCGCGCACCGTTGGCGCTGCTCAGCAGCACCGCCTGGCTGGCGGCAAGCGTCGCCGCGAAGTCGGCCGGCGGACGCAGGATCTCGAGACGGAACAGTGGTGCGAGGACCGGCGCATGGCCGCGCTCGGCCAGTGCTGCTGCCAGCGTCGTCGCCTCGCGTTCCGGCCGGGTGATCAGCACGCGCATGCCGCCTCCGTAGCCGGGGCTCCCGTCCGACGCAACGACAGAGAGGTTAAAGGAGGACGACGCCTTCCAAGGCGAGCAGCTTGCGCTTGGTCGGCAGGCCCTGGCCGCCGGAGAAGCCGCCTTCCTTGCCGCCGCTGCCCAGCACGCGGTGGCAGGGCACGATGATGGGAATGGGATTGCGCCCGCAGGCCATGCCGATGGCACGCGGGCCCGAGCCCAGCGCCATGGCGAGGCCGCCATAGGTCGCGGTCTCGCCGTAGGGGATGTCGCCCATCATTTTCCAGACGCTCTTCTGGAAATCGGTGCCGCAGGCGGCAAGGGGCAGGTCGAACCGCCGCAGTTTCCGCGCGAAGTAGCGCTCGAGCTGGCGCATGGCTTCCTTCAGCACAGATGAAGACGACGTGTCGCGCGAGTTTTCGCCGGCGCCCGCCCAGCGCACGGAGGTCACGGCATCGTGGTCCGCCTCGAGCGCCAGCCTGCCGACCGGGCTGTCGACGTAGCAAATTGACATATTCGAAGCGTAGCGCCGGGCAGCCGCATTTGCCAACATGGGCCCCGACTTGAGGGGGAGACATGCGACCGGGCCCAGGCTCCTTGTTGGGGGGTCCAACTCGACGTGCCTTGCTGGGCGGCGCCATGGCGCTTTGGCCCGCGCTGGCGTTCGGCCAGGGTGCGCCGCGCCGCCAGCAGGACCGCGATGCCTCGCCGCCGCCAGTCGTGTTCGTTCACGGCAACGGCGATTCGAGCGCGCTGTGGATCAACAATGTCTGGCGCTTCGAGGCCAACGGCTACAAGCGCAACCAGCTCTTCGCCATCGACTTCGCCTATCCCAACGCGCGCAGGGACGATTCCAAGCCGCAGCCGTTCAGGTCCTCGAGCGAGGACCAGATGAAGGAGCTGGCCGCCTTCGTGACTCAGGTCCAGAAAGCCGCGCGTCGGCGCAAGGTGGCGCTGGTCGGCTCGTCGCGCGGCGGCAACGCCATCCGCAGCTACCTGAAGAACGGCGGCGGCGCCGAGCATGTCAGCCACGCCGTGCTCTGCGGCACGCCCAACAAGGGCATCGTGATCTCCGACACGCTGCTGCCCGGCAGCGAGTTCAACGGTGCCTTCCCGTTCCTCAAGGGGCTCAACGGCGGTCCCGACGATCTCGTCGCCGGGGTCGAGATGATGGCGATCCGCTCGGACAAGAACGACAAGTACTCGCAGCCCGACGGCCGCTTCATCGGCGCGCCGGGCAAGCCGACCGGCGTGAGCTACGACGCTTCCGAGCTGCGCGGCGCCAAGAACGTCGTCCTCGAGGGACTCGACCATCGCGAGGTGGCGTTCCACAAGCTCGCCTTCGCCGCCATGTACGAGCACATCGCGGGCAAGCCGCCGGCCAGCATGTTCATCGCCCAGGAACCGTTACCAGTGTTGAACGGCAAGGTGACGGGCATCGCGGAAGGTCTCTACACCAACATCGCCGTTACCGGAGCCGAGGTCGAGATCCACGAAGTCGATGCCAAGACCGGTGAGCGCAAGAGCTCGGTGGCGGTACACCAGAAGACCACCGGCGAGGATGGCGTGTGGGGCCCCTTCATCGGGCGCTCCGATGCCTACTACGAATTCGTGCTGCGCATGGCAGGCCAGCCCACCACCCACACCTACCGCTCGCCCTTCCTGCGCTCGAGCGACCTGGTCCATCTCAGGCCACAACCCTTCGTGAAAGCCGACGAAGGGGCGGGCGCCGTCGCGACCATGAGCCGACCGCGCGGCTACTTCGGCGTCGGTCGCGACAAGTTCACGCTCGACGGCAAGGTGCCGCCCGGCATCAACGACGGCGTGCCGGGCATCTCGACCGGCCGCCTCGCTTTCGACGCCACGCCGCCGCGCACGGTGATGGCGGTGTTTAACAACGAGGCCATTCCCACGCGCACCTGGCCTGCCAAGGACGGCCACATCGTCGTGGCCGAGTTCCTGAACTGACTGTTTCTCGCCCGACTATTTCTCGTACGTGTACTTGAAGTTGCAGTGGCTGGCGCCGCCCATGATGGTCTGGGTGCGCTCGAGCTTGAGCCTGGGGTCGTAGCCTTCGCAGAAGGCGCCGTCGCGGTTGCACGACAGCAGGGCGCCGATCTCGCCAAGCCCCATCGCCTTGTAGGTCTCGGCGTAGCGGCAACGGGTGACGTCGAAGGTGAAGGCCTTGTCGCTCTGCTCCTTGACCTCGATCTCGAGCGCCCCGCCCTTGGTCCACAGCGGCATCACGTCCTGGAAGGCCTTCAGCGACGTGCCACCCGGCGCGGCCGCGGCGAACTGGCGGGCCTGCTCGATGGCCGAGCGGCGGACCGAGTCCTCGATCGTCTTGCGGGCGACGGCCTCGCCGTGGCTCGCCTTCAGGGTCAGGTAGACCTCCTTCAGGATCTCGGCCTCGATCGTGCGCTTCTCCAGCATGGAGAGGCCCTCGGGATGAGGGGCGGGGTGTGGTGCTTGGGTCACGGCGAACTCCGAATTCGGACCCACCGAGCCTAGCCGGTCCCCGGCGTCTTGACATCGGGGCCTCGCGATGAAATATCCGCCTCCACCATGAAGCCGTTCGCCCTCCTCCAGTCGCGACGCCGCCGCTCTTCCGAGCGGTGTGAAGACGCGCGCGCGTAACAACCGCGCCGTATCGTGAAGCCGCTGGAGAGGATCAGGCGGCTTCCCATCATCCTTCTTCTCCAGTCGGCCGAGTTCCCAAAGGCCCTGAATTTGCGAGAGAGAAGACCATGACCACGAACAAGACGAAGATCTTCATCGACGGCCAGCACGGCACCACCGGCCTGCAGATCCTCGACCGGCTGAAGGACCGGCCCGACATCGAGCTGCTCGAGCTGCCGGAGGCCGACCGCAAGGACCTCGCCAAACGCGCCGAGATCGCAAAGGCCGCCGACATCGCCGTCCTCTGCCTGCCCGACGCGGCGGCCAAGGAACTGGTCGCGGCGCTGGGCGACTCGGACACCGTGGTGATCGATGCCAGCACCGCCCATCGCGTGGCCGACGGCTGGACCTACGGCTTTCCCGAGATGACCAGGGATCATCGAAAGAAGCTCCTGGCCTCCAATCGCATCAGCAACCCCGGCTGTTACCCGACCGGTGCGATCGCCATCCTGCGGCCGCTGGTCGACGCGGGCATCGTGCGCGCCGACTCGACGCCCGCCGTGTTCGGCGTCTCGGGCTATACCGGCGGCGGCAAGGAGCTGATCGCCGTCCACCAGAAGCCGGATGTCGAGCCGTTCGGCCTCTACGGGCTCGAGCTCACGCACAAGCACGTGCCGGAGATGAAGAAGTATTCCGGCCTCCAGCACGCGCCGCTCTTCGTGCCGTCGGTCGGCCACTATGCCCAGGGCATGCTGATCACCGTGCCGATCACGCGCGACATCACCACCAGACAGGTCACGGCGAAGGACGTGCACGGCATCCTCGCCGACTACTATGCCGGCGAGACCTTCGTGCCGGTGCGGCCGCTTGCCGACCGCAAGTGGCTGGAGCGCGACCGGTTCCTCAGGGCCGACCGCCTGATCGACACCAACACCATGGAGCTCGCGGTCTACGGCAATGATGCCGAGGGCAACGTGCTGGCCGTGGCCTCGCTCGACAATCTCGGCAAGGGAGCGTCGGGCGCTGCCGTGCAGTGCATCAACCTCAAGACGGGCGTCGACGAGACGACCGGCCTCGCCGTCGGCTAAGCGCGGCCCGGCCGCACAATTCCTTATTCTTGCGGCGTCGACAGCGTGAGTTCGCTGAACCGGTTCGTTTGCCTTCAAATATCAGGAAACTCCCATGAGCATTCGCGTCGGTATTGTCGGCATCAGCGGTTTTGGCGGCGGCGAGGCGATGCGCCTGGTCGCGAGCCACCCCTCTTTCGAATTGGTCTATGCCGCGGGCGAGGGCAGCGCCGGCAGCCGGCTGATGGACCGCTTCCCCGGCGTGCCGGCCAGGCTGGCTGAGCTGGTGATCGAGAAATGGGACCCCGCGACCCTGCCGAAGCTCGACGTGCTGTTCGCGTCGCTGCCCACGGGCGCCTCGGCCGAAGCGTTGGCGCGAGTCCCGAAGGACGTGAAGATCGTCGATATCGGCGGCGACCACCGCTACGCCGAGGGCTGGGCCTACGGCCTGGCCGATGTCTGGCCCGTCGAGATCGCGGGCAAGAGCCGAGTCGCCAATCCGGGCTGCTTCCCCGCGGCAGTGCTGACCGCGCTGGCGCCGCTGCTGGTTGCTAAGCTGATCGAGCCCGGCAACATCGTGATCGACGCCAAGACCGGCATCTCCGGCGCCGGTCGCGGCGGCGCCGACAGCAGGTTCGGCTATGCCGAGAGCAACGAGAACCTGGTGCCCTACGGCCTGCTGAAGCACACCCACATGCCCGAGATGGAAACGACGATCGAGCGGTTGAGCGGCGGCAGCGCGTCGGGGCTGGTGTTCACGCCGCACCTGGTCCCGATGACGCGCGGCGTCCTCGCCACGATCTACTGCCGCGGCCGCGCCACCACGGCCGAATGCCTCGAGGCGGCGCGGCGCTTCTACGCCGGGCGGGCGTTCGTCCGCGTGACCGACAAGCCGCCGCAGACCAAATGGGCGACCGGCTCGAACCTCGCGTTCGTGAGCTACGCGGCCGACCCGGCGCGCAACCTGGTGATCGCCATGGGCGTGGTCGACAATCTCGGCAAGGGAGCGGCGGGTCAGGCGGTGCAGAACGCCAACCTGATCTGCGGCCTGCCGGAAACCGCCGGTCTGGACGGCTTGCCGGTGTGGCCATGACATCCGCTGCCATGTTCACGCTGAGACGGGCAGAGGCCGCCGATGCGGCCGTCGTGCGCGCGCTCACCCGCGCGGCTTACGCCAAATGGGTGCCGCTGATCGGGCGCGAGCCCAAGCCGATGGGCGCGGACTATGACGCGGCCATCGCGCGGCACCGCATCGACCTCGCCTCCGTCGACGGCGAGCTGGCGGCGCTGATCGAAACGATTCCCGCGGCCGATCACCTGCTGATCGAGAACGTCGCCGTCCTGCCCGCCTTCCAGGGCCGCGGCCTCGGCCGCTTCCTGATGGCGCATGCCGAGGGCCTCGCGGCGGAGCAGGGACAGCATGAAATGCGCCTCTTCACCAACCGGCGCTTCGCCGAGAACGTCCGGCTCTATCTCGCGCTCGGCTACCGCATCGACCGCGAGGAGGAGTCCACGCTCGGCGTCACGGTGTACATGAGCAAGTCCCTTCGGGCGGCGATCGCCTAGGCTCGTCGTCACATCCGGCAGCGCCGGACCTCGAGGCTGCGACGGCGGCCTTTGACGGAAATGGTCTCGGGTGGTCCGAATTCTCCAGCGTCGGCCCTGGTCACAGTATCGGCATCGGCCACGATCTCGCCGCGCGCCGCGGCGGCGCAGAGGCGGGCGGCGAGATTGACGCTGTCGCCGATGACGGTGAAGTCCATGCGGTCGGCCGAACCGACGGTGCCGGAGATGACCTCGCCCGTGTAGATGCCGATGCCGATGCCGCGCGGCAGGCCTGCCGCTTCCAGGGCGGCGAGGGCGGCACGTGCCGCCGCGACCGCGCGGGCCTCGGCATCCTCGCCCTGAAAGCGGGCCAGCACCGCATCGCCGATCAGCTTGTCGACGTCGCCGCCGGCGCCGTCGATCTCGCCGACCACGATGGCGAGCAGGCGATTGAGGAAATGCACGACCTCTTCCGGTTCGTTCGCCTCGGCGAACGAGCTGAAGTCGCGGATGTCGCTGTAGAATAGCGTGCAGCGCGTGCGCGTCGACGGGATGACGCCGCCGGCGCTCACCGCGTGGCGCACCGCCTTCGACGCCGCGCCCGAGAGCAGCCGTTCCAGCCGATGGCGGAGATCGGCGACCAGGGCCGCGCGGCCGTCGATGTTGCGTTGTGCAAGGATGACGAGGCGCGCCATCGCCAGCGTGAGCGCCAGCAGGATCAGGCTTGGCACGCCGGCCGCCGCCAAGCCGGCCCGCCACAGGAGCGCATTCAGGTGATCCACCGGCTCGTAGAGCTCGAACACCACCGGCCGGGCGCCGGGCGTGGCGATCTGCACGTAGAGCTCGTAGAGCGCCGATCCGTCCGCTTCGACGCGATGCACGACCGATCGCGTGCCGCTTTCGGAGGCGGCGATGTAGGCCGGGCTGCGGTCGACGGTCCCGATCCGGCGGCTGTCGGTAGCGTAGAGGATGAGTCCACCGCCTCCATAGATCTTGAGGCTCGTGAGGTCGAGCTCATGCACTTCGCGGGTCAGTTCGGCGAGCAGGCGGCCGCCCTCGGCCTCGCGGTAGAGCGCGTCCGGCGCCTCGCCGCTCTTCAGGCGGCGCCAGGCGTCCGGCACCGCCTCGGTCATGGCGCGATCGATGATCTGCGCCTGACGGGCGGCCTGCTCGAGGTAGACGCCCTCGGCCAGGAGGCGCGCGCCGATGACGCTGAGCGTCGCGGCGACGACCACGAACGCGACAAGGCCGGGCAGGATGTAGCGGACGAACAGCCGGCGCAGCGGATAGGGCTGCTCGAACTGTCCGTCGCTCCGGACCGCGGCCGGAGGGCGCGGGGCGGGCATGGCTAGCGCCGGGAGCGGGGCAGCATGCGCACCAGCGTGCGGTCGCGAAGGATCCAGTGATGGAAGAGGGCGGCCGCGGCGTGAAGGATGGCGAGGGCCAGGAGCGCGTTGGCGAACACTTCGTGCACCTCCTTCACCGAGCGCGCGAAGGCGCGGTCGGCCGTCCACGGCGAGGCGATCTCGGCCAGCCCGAACAGCGGCAGCGGCCGGCCGCGGGCGAACTGGAGCACGATGCCCGCGCCGACGACGCCGACGAGCAGGGCGTAGAGCGCCCAATGAGTGAGATGCGCCAGTCGCTGCGCCCATATGCCGGCCGCCGCGGGCCCGGGTTCTGGATTGGGTGGCGGATCTGCCAGTCGCCACGGCAGGCGTACGGCCAGCAGGGCGAGTATCGCGAGGCCGAACGCGATGTGTGCGAACAGGCCGGCGTCGCGCGCCGGGCCCTTGGGCAGCACGTCGTCGAACGTGCCCAGCAGCCAGGCGGCCACGACCAGGATCGCCGTGAGCCAGTGTAGTGCCTGGCTGACCGCGCCGTAGCGTTCGGGCGAATTGCGGAGCGACATGGTGGATACCCTTTCTTATTACATGTCCGCGCTGCCGGGCCGCGAATCATTGACCTGTCTCAAACGCAGCGACGACGACCGGCCATCCACGCCGACACCGGCGGAGGAGTTTCTTCCACGTCGGCCCGAGACGGCGTGCGGTCCTTTCTCCGAAGCCGCCGAACTTCGGCAACCGCAATCATTGTGCAGAGGCGCGATCGGAGGCATTTGAGGAAGGTCGAAAGGCCGCGGGATTTGATGGAGCAGCTTGCGCCGCGTCACCAAGTGCTAAAGCGTCACGATCGTGTTCGTGGGCTCCGCTACGATGGATGAGGCAGCGATGACCCAGACCCTTGCCCCGGCCCTCCGCACGATTTGTCGACGCGGCGTGTGCCGCACGAGCTGCCGGCTCGCCTGAGCCGCACTTCCTTCCGGATCGTCCTTCCTGAACTCATGACCGGCCGTCACGGCCGGAGGAGCGGAGCCATGTCCGAATCCTTCATCGTCGAAATCTGGGGTGAGCCGGCGGGCTTCGTCCTGCGCGAAGGCGGAGCCTTTCGCTTCCATGCGACCGCCCGTCCGTTCTTCGAGCTGGACGGCTCGCAATTCGCGACGCCGGGTCATGCCCGGCTCGCGGCCGCGCGCCTCAAGCGCCATCGGCAGGTGTCTCCATGACCGTTCGTCAGAGCTTTCTGCTCGCCGGCGCCATCGCGCTCGGCCTCATCTCGACCATCGTCTCGCTGCGAGCGCAGACGCTGCACGCGGTCGTTCCCGCGACCGTCTCCTGCGATCCGACGCCCCTGCGTTGATCGATTCCGTCATCCCTTGAGAAGAAGCGAGGCTTTCGTCATGAGCAAACTCTCGATCCACCCGGAAACGCTTTCCCTGCATGCCGGCTGGCGCGCCGATCCGTCGACCGGCTCCGTCGCGGTGCCGATCCACCAGACGACCTCGTACCAGTTCAACAGCACCGAACATGCTTCCAACCTGTTCGCGCTGAAGGAACTGGGCAACATCTACACCCGCATCGGCAACCCAACGGTGGACGTGCTCGAACAGCGGATCGCCGCGCTCGAAGGCGGCGCGGCGGCCCTGGCCGTGGGCTCGGGGCAGGCGGCCACCGCCTTCGCCATCCAGAACCTGGCGCGGGCGGGCGACAACATCGTGAGCTCGACCGATCTCTACGGCGGCACCTGGAACCTGTTCGCCCACACGCTGAAGGACCAGGGCATCGAGGTGCGCTTCGTCGATCCCGCCGACCCGCAGGCCTTTACGCGCGCCACCGACGAGCGCACGCGCGCCTACTATGCCGAGACGCTGCCCAACCCCAAGCTCACCGTGTTCCCGATCAAGGAGGTGGCCGACATCGGCCGCCCGCTCGGCATCCCGCTGATCGTCGACAACACCGCCGCCCCGATCCTGACGCGCCCGCTCGATCACGGCGCCGCGGTGGTCGTCTACTCCGGCACCAAGTATCTCGGCGGCCACGGCACCTCGATCGGCGGCCTGATCGTCGATGGCGGCAAATTCGACTGGGCAGCGCATCCGAAGCGCCAGCCCGCGCTCAACACGCCGGATCCCAGCTATCACGGCGCCGTCTGGGTCGAGGCCGTGAAGCCGATCGGTCCCGTCGCCTACATCATCAAGGCGCGCACCACCCTGCTGCGCGATCTCGGCGCGCCGCTCGCGCCGTTCAACGCCTTCCTGATTCTGCAGGGCGTCGAGACGCTGGCATTGCGCATCGAGCGCCACGTCCGCAATGCGCAGGCCGTCGCCGACTTCCTCGCCAAGCGGCCGGAAGTCGCGAAGGTCATCCATCCCTCGCAGCAGAAGGGCGAGGCGCGCCGCCGCGCGGACACCTATCTCAAGGGCGGCTATGGCGGGCTGGTCGGCTTCGAGCTGGCAGCGGGCCGCGAGGCCGGACGGCGCTTCATCGATTCGCTGAAGCTCCTCTACCACGTGGCCAACATCGGCGACGCGCGCAGCCTCGCCATCCATCCCGCCTCGACGACGCACTCCCAGCTTACGCCTGAGGAACAGCGCGCCAGCGGCGTCTCCGGCGGCTACGTCAGGCTGTCGGTGGGGATCGAGCACATCGACGACATCCTGGCGGATCTCTCCCAGGCCCTGGACGCCGCGGGCACGCTCGCCCGCGCCGCCTGACCCGCCTGGGACGGGAGGCGGGGGGCCGTCGCCGCAAGGCGGCGGCCCTTCTCGTTCGAAGGGGAGACTCTTCGCCGTTCCGCGACGGTTGCGAAGCAGGTGCTTTCTCCTGCGTCGGCAACTTTGGTTTTCTCCTTCATTTACGGCGGGCGTCGACATGCGGATGCTTGAAGCATGATGTGCAGCCACTCCATCGCAACACGTACGTCCTGTTGCTGTCGCAGCTGAACGCTGCCGCGCGCGCCACGGGCCGCGCCACCATCCTTCCGTTTCCATCGTTCACCGGAGTACCCGCCATGTTCCGCTTTCCCACCCGACGCACGTTCCTGCACGCCGCTGCCGTCACCGGCACGCTCGTTCCGGCAAGCGTGCTTGCCCAGCGCGCGTTCGTCCGCGGCCTGCCGCCCGAACTGCTCGATCCCGCGATCTGCCGCGCATCGTTCGGCACGCCGGTCGTGCTGCCCGAGAAGCGGACGCTGAAGCTCACGTGGAACGCCACGGCCATCTGCACGGTCGGCGTGGCGGTGGCGCAGGAGAAGGGTTACTTCGCGCGGCACAATCTCGAGGTCGAGCTGGTCAACTTCGGCGGCTCGACCGATCAGCTCCTCGAGGCCATCGCGACCGCCAAGGCCGACGCGGGTGTCGGCATGGCGCTGCGTTGGCTGAAGCCGCTGGAAGGCGGCTTCGACGTCAAGATCGCCGCCGGCATCCACGGCGGCTGCATGCGTCTCTTTGCGGCGCCGGGCGGCGGCATCAGGAAGATCGCCGACCTCAAGGGCAAGGCGATCGGCGTCACCGACCTTGCCGCGCCCGACCGCAACTTCTTCTCGATCATGCTGCACCAGGCAGGCGTCGATCCCAACAAGGAGGTGGAGTGGCGCGTATTCCCCGGTGACGTGCTGCCGGTGGCACTGAAGAAGGGCGAGGTCCACGCCTTCTGCCAGGGTGACCCGCTGGGCTGGATGGCGCGCGAGCGCGATGGCCTCTTCGAAGTCGCCAACAATCTCAGCGGCGAGTTCGCACACCGCACCTGCTGCGTGCTGGGCGTCCGAGGCTCGCTGATCCGCCAGGAGAAGCCGGTCGCCACGGCGCTGGTGCAGTCGCTGCTCGAGGCCCAGGAGTGGGTCGCCGTCAACCCCGAGGCGGCGGCGGCGATCTTCGCACCGCACGCCAAGGCGCCGGTCGAGCAGCTTACCGCCATGCTCAAGAGCCACACGCACCACCACAACCCGCTGGGTGCCGACCTGCGCGGCCAGATCGCGGCCTACGGCGAGGAGCTGAAGGGCATCGCGGTCTTCAAGCAGGGCACCGACATCCAGAAGTACGCGCAACGCGTCACCGTCGACGTGTTGGGCTGAGGAGACGGCGATGACGACTCTCGCGGAGACCGCACCCGGCAAAGCGGGTGCCTTGCCGGCCGGCGACAGCGAGCGGCCGCACGCCCTCAGCCTGCTCGCCGCGGCCGGTCTGCTGTGGCTCGGCCTCGGCGCCCTCGTGCTCGCCTGGCCGGACGCCCAGGAACTCGAGCGCACCCGAACGCTGGGCGGGCTCGCCCTGGCGCTCGGTGCGGCGCAGCTCGCCGCATCGGCGGCCGGGCGCTTCTCGACGCCCGTGGCGCGTCTGGGGCACGCCGCACCATGGTTCGTGGCCCTGGCGCTTGCCGTCGCCGCCTGGGAGATCGTGACGGCCAAGCTCGACCTCCTGCCGTTGCCGTTCTTCCCCTCGCCGCAGGCCTTCGTCGAGGTCTACGTCGACGACTGGCGGCGTCTCGGCGACAGCCTGCTCAACTCGGTGCTGCTGCTGGCGCGCGGCTTTGCGATCGGCGCGGCGGTGGGTTTCGCCATCGGCGTGGCGCTCGGCTGGTCGCCGCGGGTCGGCTACTGGATCCATCCCATCATGCGGGTGATCGGGCCGCTGCCGGCCACCGCCTGGCTTCCGCTCGCCTTCTTCATCTTCCCGACGAGCGGCAGCGCTTCGACGTTCCTGATCGCGCTGGCGACGGCCTTTCCGCTCACCGTGCTGACCTGGTCCGGCGTCGCCGGCGTGCAGACCGCCTACTACGACGTGGCGCGCACTCTGGGCGCGAATCAGCGCTTCCTGATCCTCAAGGTGGCGATCCCGGCGGCACTGCCGCACGTCTTCGTCGGCCTGTTCATGGGGCTGGGCTCGTCCTTCGCCGTGCTGGTCGTGGCCGAGATGCTCGGCGTGAAGTCGGGCCTCGGCTGGTACCTGCAGTGGGCCCAGGGCTGGGCGGCCTACGCCAACATGTACGGCGCCCTCCTGGTGATGGCGCTGATGTGCTCGACGCTGATCACGCTTCTCTTCCGCCTGCGCGATCGGCTGCTGGCCTGGCAGAAGGGGCTCGTCAAATGGTAGCGCTCGCCGAGAGACCGCCGGTCGTGCAAGCGGCGGCCGGCGCCCGCCTCGACGTGCGCGGCGTCGATCACGGCTTCGCCCTGCACGGCGACTATCTGCCGGTGCTGGAAGAAGTGACGTTCGGGGTCGAGCCTGGCGAGTTCGTCGCCCTGCTCGGGCCGAGCGGCTGCGGCAAGTCCACCCTGCTACGACTGGTGGCCGGCCTCGACCGGCCGCGAAGCGGCCGGCTGATCGTCGATGGCGTCGATGTGACGGGTCCCGATCCGTCGCGGGTCGTGGTCTTCCAGGACCCGACCCTCTATCCGTGGCGCACCGTGTGGCGCAACGCGTCGCTCGGACTGGAGGCGCGCGGGCTGCTGAAGGAGCAGCGCCATCGGGTCGACGAAGCGCTCGACCTGGTCGGGCTGGGCACGTTCGCCGGCGCCTTCCCGCATCAGCTGTCGGGCGGCATGGCCCAGCGGGCCTCGCTGGCGCGGGCGCTGGTCAACGACCCAAGGCTGCTGATCCTCGACGAGCCGCTCGGCAAGCTCGACAGCCTGACTCGGCTCGCCATGCAGGGCGAGCTCAACCGGCTGTGGCAGACGCGCGGCTTCACCGTGCTGATGGTGACGCACGACGTCGAGGAAGCGCTGCTGCTGTCCAATCGCGTGATCGTCTTCAGCGACAGGCCGGCGCGACTGCGCGCCGATCTTGCCGTCGACCTGCCGTTCCCGCGCCACCGCGATCATCCCGAACTGCTGCGCCTGCGTCGCGAAGCCCTGCACCTGCTGGGCCTCGACCAGAGCTGGTAGCGCGCCCCGCTTCCCTCACATTCGGAGACTTTTCATGCGCATCGCCCGTCGAAGCTTCACCCGGTTGCTGTCCGTTGCCGCGGCGGCACCTTTCGCCGCCCATGCTCGCGAGGACTATCCCGCGCGGCCGGTCCGCGTGATCGTGCCCTGGCCGGCCGGCGGCGGCGTCGACACGTTCGGCCGCATCGTCCAGGCGGCGCTGGGCGCGCGCCTGGGCCAGAGCGTCGTCATCGAGAACATCGGCGGCGGGTCGGGCCGCATCGGCACGCAGACGGCGGCCCGCGCCGCGCCGGACGGCTACACGCTGTTGCTGGCGAACGACACGTTCGCCGCCACCGAGGCCCTGCCGATCGCCGGCGCCGTGCCGCTCAAGGCCGCGTTCGAGCCCGTGACGCTCGCCATCTCGGCGCCGCAGGGCGTTTTCACCCACCCGAAGTCCGGCCTGCGCTCGATCGAGGACTTCGCCGCCGCGGCGCGTGCCCGGTCGGGCCGGCTCAATGTCGGCATACCCGGCATCGGCAGCTCGCAGCACCTCACCAGCGAGCTGCTGCTGAAGGCGGCGGGCGACCTCAGCGTGACGCATGTTCCCTATCGCGGCGGCGGGCCGCTGCTGCAGGACCTCATCGCCGGCAACATCGATGCGGCCACCGTCACCTTCGCCGCCGGCGCCCAACACGCCAAGGCCGGGGCCCTGGTTCCGCTGGCGGTGACCTCGGGGGCGCGGCCCGACGCCTTCCCCGACGTCCGCACCATCGGCGAGACGATCGCGCCGGGCTTCGTGCAGACGACGTGGATGGGCTTCTTTGCGCCGAAGGGGACGCCGGAAGAGGCGCGGCGGCGCGTGCATGAAGCCCTGGCAGCCGCGCTGGAGGACGAGGCGGTCGATACCCGCCTGCGCGAGTTGGGCTTCGAGGCACAGGGCCGCGACGGCCGCGCGTTCGGCCGGCTGTTCGACGACACGGTGAAGACCTTCGCCGATATCGCGACCGAACGGCACATCGTCGCCGGCGGCTGATGCCTTTCTGGCTTTTCTCCGTTGGTGGTCCTGTGGGAGGGCAAGGGTAGTCCGATGGGCATCGATCGCCTACGCCGCTTCGTCGGCGACATGACCGTGCTGCTGGCCGCGACCCCGCCGGACCGGGACGGGTCGGCGACGGTCGCGACGGCACGCGCTCTCCTGCAGGGGCTGGTGCGCAACGACGATTGGCTGCCGGATTCAGCCGCCCGGTCGCCGGCGCACGGCTATGCGCAGAACCTCCTGTGGTGCGATCCGCTGGAGCGCTTCTCCGTCGTGAGCTTCGTCTGGAGCCCGAATGCGTCGACGCCGGTCCACGATCACCTCGTGTGGGGACTGGTCGGCATGTTGAGGGGTTCCGAGGAAGCGCAGCCATATACGCGTGAGCCGGCGAGCGGCCGGCTGGTGCCCGGCGCGCCGGCGACACTGGCGCCTGGCGATGTCGAGATCGTCTCGCCCGAGGTCGGCGACATTCACAAGGTCACCAACCTTCTATCCTACGGGCCGTCGATCAGCATTCACGTCTACGGCGGCAACATCGGCGCCGTTCGCCGGCATACCTTCGATCCGGCGACGGGGGCCGAGCGGGGCTTCGTGTCGGGCTACACCAACCGCGAGCTGCCCAACCTGTGGGACCGCTCGACGGAGATCCGCGCGGCGTCCGCCGCCTGACCGGGCCGGCGGTCGCGCCGCTCAGGCCGGCGCGAAGATGTCGCCGTGCGAGGGGCGCTTGCCGGCCGCGGCCGCCGCCTGCTTCGGTCCGGCGTAGGCCGCGTCGCGCTGCAGCGTCGGCAGCACCTTGTCGGCGAACAGGCGCGCGTTCCGCTCGGCCTCGTGGTGCGGCAGGTTGCCGAAGGCGAACTCGGCGACCAGGTGCTCGAGGCCCGTCACTCTCTGCAGCTCGCCGATCTGCTGCAGGCAGTCGTCGGGCGTGCCCACGATCTGGATCGAGACGTAGAAGTCGGTCGCCTTCTTGAGGTTCGCCGGATCCTTCAGCTTGGCGTAGGTCTTGGCCGTCTTGCCGTAGGCCTCGTAGCCTTTGACCTCGGCGAGATGGCCGTCGGAGAAGTGATAGTGGTCGTCGATCGACTGCCACTTGCGGCCGAGATAGCGCACGGCCCGCTCCCTGGCCTCGTCGCGGCTCTCGGCGCAGGAGATGTTGGTGAGGATGATCGGCGCCCGGGGCGCAAAGCCCGCCGCCTGCGACATGGCGTGGAACTTGTCGATGTCCTCGCGGCACTTGTTCCACTCGTTCTGCATGATCAGCAGCATGCCGAAACCGAGCTTGGCGATCACCTCGGCCGATTCGGGGCTGACCGAGCTCGCATAGAAGCGCCGCTCCGGATTTGAGATCGGCCGCGGCCGGATCGAGGTGCGCGGGATCTTGTAGAACCGGCCCTGGTGCTCGAACGTCTCGTTGGCCAGCGCCTTCACGATCACCTCGGCCGCCTCGGCGAAGCGCGGCCGCGCCTCGTCCATCGGGATGCCGAAGCCCTCATACTCGACCGAGGCGGCGCCGCGGCCGAAGCCGAACAGGCAGCGGCCGCCGCACATGATGTCGAGCAGGGCGATCTGCTCGGCGACGCGGATCGGGTCGTGCCACGGCAGCACGATCACCGCGGTGCCCAGCGACACGCGCTTCGTGCGGCCGGCGAAATAGGCCAGGAGCTGGGTCGGCGCCGGCGACATGGCGTAGCCGGTGAAATGGTGTTCCAGCCCCCACAGCGAGTCGAAGCCCAGCGGTTCGGCGAGGTCGCCCAGCGCCAGGTGCTCGTGCACCACGGCGACGTCGGGACGGCCGGGCTCGTGCAGCATGTTCAGGGCGATGCCGACTTTCATGGTGTTCCTCCGGTTTGTCGTTGGAGGAATTGTCCGCCCGCCCGTCCCGGCCGCGCAAGCGACGCCTTGGCGCCGGTTTCGCTGCGAGTGCGTCTTGAAGGCGGACTCTGACGGGAGGACTGGCCCGGCGCCGTCATGAAACCGCAACCGCCGCCGGACTACGACGGGCCGTGCTCTTCGACATCGCCTCCCTGGCCGACACCGGCCTGCGCCTCGGCATCGCCCTGCTGCTGGGTTCGGCGATCGGCTTCGAGCGCCAGTGGAACCAGAAGATGGCCGGCCTGCGCACCAACGCGCTGGTGGCGCTGGGCGCCGCGGGCTTCGTCGCCTTCTCGGGGCTGGTGGGGCAGGGCGACCCGACGCGCGTCGCCGCCCAGGTCGTGACCGGCATCGGCTTCCTGGGGGCGGGCGTCATCCTGCGCGAGGGCATCAACGTGCACGGGCTCAACACGGCGGCGACGCTGTGGTGCTCGGCGATGGTCGGCACCATGGCGGGCGCCGGCCACGCCGGTCCGGCGCTGTTGGCGGCGGCGATGGTGATCGCCACCAACCTCGTGCTGCGGCCGCTGGTGCGGCGCGTCAACAGCCGGATGCTGACCGCGACCGACAGCGAGACGCACTACACGGTCGAAATCGTCTGCCGGGGCGCGGAGGAGGCGCACATGCGCTCGCTGCTGCTGCAGGCGCTGTCGCAGGCGGGGCTGGGGCTCAGGCGCCTCGACAGCGAGGACATCGCCGACACCTCGAAGGTGACGGTGACGGCGCAGGCCGTGGCCGCCCGCCGCCACGACACGGCGCTGGAGCAGATCGTCGGCCGGCTCAGCCTCGAGCCCGACGTCTCGGCCGCCACCTGGCAGATCGACCGCACGATCCCGGAATCGTGATCGGAAAGGACTTGCAGGTTCAGCAGGAATATGCCTATATTTCCTATAGGCTGGCGGCAGAAGCGTCCGCCTCCTGAAGCCCCGCCGGCCCCGCCCGCGCGGGGCTTCTTCATGCCCCAACCACCTCAGGCCG